>Ga0114996_10000970_pt1 | contig 39649 bp, 51 predicted proteins | sample ArcticOcean_MG_C_4_FD_87039 | JGI IMG/M metagenome (GOLD analysis project Ga0114996, IMG submission 87039) | Marine microbial communities from western Arctic Ocean - ArcticOcean_MG_CB4_134 | ecosystem: Environmental > Aquatic > Marine > Oceanic | place: Arctic Ocean: Canada Basin | collected... | reverse complement strand
CCTTTACCGAAAAATCTCTCTACCACCTCCTGCATATCTACCCCAGACTTCTTGAGAGAATCCTGCAGCATTAAACCAGTTTCGGCCGCGGCCATAGGTCCTTTAGCCTCTTCTGCTCTGGAAGCTATAATCGATGCCCTTGTGCCGCCTAAAGAAATCCTTGCGAGATTTTCTTGTTTTCGCTGTCGTTCCTCACCATCAGGCCCCGAGAAGTTCTTTTTGGTATATTCCCCCCATTGAGGAGTTTCAAAAAGCCTAGTGTTTAAAAATTCAGTAGGATCTTGCAGCTTTTCTACATAGTTATTTATTCTAGTTAGGGCGTCAGTATCACTTTCTCCTTCTTGTTTTTGCATCTCCTTTTCGAATTCTCCAGGTGCCTGGGAGGGGAAAAAGAACTTTACGGGATCAGTAACCCCAAAGTTAGGATCGGTCTCTCTAACAAACTCTTGCCCAAAAGCAGTAAGAGTTCTAATAGAATTAACTAAAAGCTTTGTTTCTGTAGCTTTTTGAACGTCTCCCCGAAATTCATCATTCGTGGTCATGTTACGCTGCTTAAAAAAGCTCGCCAAATCCAAAGTAAATTTTGCCTTCTGGGATTGGGCAATGATATTGTCCGAAACATCCTGGGCGCGATCCTCTTGAACTAGCGTGAAGTTCTTAAAAAGCTTTACTTCGTCAGAGGACATTTTGGTCATGCGGCTCTGACTGGCTACTAGTTTTTGCCTATCCAGAAGCCTATTGTTTAAATCAATGGAAGCCTTCTCTAGTTGAGTAGAAACGTTTAAATCTTGAAGTGATTTAATTAACGTATTCCTCGCTGCAATCTCGTCGGAGCCCTCTTCTAGCTTGATCGTTTCGCCGTCGCTCGTCCTAGGGTTCCCAACCACCCTAAGGATTTGTTCTGCGAGTTTAGTGGGATCTATCCCCCCTGGGGATGTACTCTTGGCTAATGCGCTTTCATAAGCCGTCTTAAGGGGTTCGTTGCCGAAGTCGCGAGACTCCTCAATAAAGTCTGCGAATAATTTTTGCGTCTGTATGGCTTGTGACGTATCTAGTTGAGCAGTCCGATAAGCCGCTAAATCTTCGCGGCTCCGCGTGGGCGCTTCTAGGCCCAGAGTATCTCGTAATGCCAGGCGGCGCTGAAAAAGATTCTCGCTTAATTTTGAGAGCTGGCCAAAGTAATCAGCTATACGCCCATAACCCCGAGATAAAATATTAGCGGTGCGGGTAATCTCTTCATTATAACTCTTAAGGGAGTGCGCATCTTTCTGGAGAATTTCTATAAAACGAGATTCTTCAATTATTTGGGCGCTATTGTCTAGCGCTTTTTCTATGGCTCTAAAAATATCGGTTACCTTCATGCGGGAATCGTCAACAATAGTATCCTGCGCCTCACCAGAAAGCCCAAACCCCTCAAGCGCTGCGCGCGGGTCCCCTTTCGACATAGCTCCTCGAATTTTTTCTATTTGTTTGGGGTCTTCAATTTTTCCCTTTAACTGTAGCGTCTGGCCAAGTTTTTCTATTTCGCTTTCCTTAACTGCCCGCTTACCCATGCCGTGCCAACCCCCCGCGTCTTCCCCTGTCTGCGCAAACTGAGCTACAAGTGCCAGTTCTTGAGCGGCATTTTTAGCGTCTAAGCTAACTCTCTGTAAAACGTCTCCTAACTGATCTAAATCTCCTCCTGTGCTAATAATTTGTGACCGCACATCAGAATCAACGATATCCACAAAAGCTTCCTTTAGGTCTTTTTGTAGTTTTAGTTGTCTTTTTGCGTCTCCTGTTTGTAGGGCTTGATTTAATTGCTCTTGAATTTTTAAATAGCCGCTTGTAGTGTTTGTAACAGAAACTGCCCGTGCGTTCATGTCTGCAAAGTTTTTCGTAAGCTCTTCTATGCTGGGACTTAATTTGCCCATGAAGCCCATGAGTCCTCCTACCACCGTCCCAATTACAGTTGTAATAATGCCCGTTGGGCCTCCTGCCATAAAGCCCATGGCTCCCATACCCGCACCCTGCATAGCGCCTTGAGCGGCCCCCATTGTTTTTCCACCCTTAGTACCTCCTGCTTGTTCGGGCATCATTCCCGCTCCCATAGATAAAACAAAAGGTAACGTAAAAGCTGCATTTGCCAACCCAGGACGATGCATGCCTTTTCCGAAAGCTTTATCTGAAGCCGCGTTTTGTTGTTTGCGCTGCGCCTTTAAATCCTTAAATATTTGTTCTTTAACTTTTACTACCTTTTTCTCCGCCTCATTACCTTTACGTGCAGTTTTCTTTTCTTGGGCTATTTCTTCTTTTAAAGCTGCAAGCCTTTTATCTTGTTCGGCAATGCCTTTATTGGCATCCTCCATCCTACTATTGTCAATAGCCTCCTGGGTTCTTATGGCGGTATCTAAATCACCCCTAAACTGTTTTTTACCTTTGCTTACCTCTCCCTGTTCAGTAGTATCGCCAAATGCAGCTTCATAAGCGGAAATACTTTTTGGTGTCAGTTTTTTGCCCACGTCGCCTCCTGCGTCGCCCGTTATTTTCTTAACCTCATCCATGTACGCCTTATCCGCCTTTTTAGTTTCAGCTATTCTTATCTCTTGTGCAGCGTTTTGTACTATTTGTTTTTGGCGAGCTTCCGATTTTGTGATTTCAGCGTTGAGGCCTCCGCTCCTGGCGCCTCCAGCAGTGCCCTTTTGGGTCCCTCCTAGTGCTTCATCCGAAGCCTTAAAAGCTATTTGTGTCTTTTTCAGCGCAGCATCTCGCGCTTTAACTAATTGGCGTCTTTCCTCTGCATCAGGCTGAAGCTGGGCACTTTGCTCTGGTGTAATGTTTGCGCCCCCCAATGTGGCATGCTTCTTAATTGCCGTCTCCATCTGCGCCCGCATGGTTTGTGATCTTCCGCTTAAACCTTCCTTCGGGTTAAGATCTTTCTTTCTCACTACTCCTTCGTCAAGAATAGCGGTTTGTTGCGCTTGGGTGAGCTCGCCTGCGGGCGTGGGGGCCAGGGCTTGGTTTTGTAGCTGTGTTTTTAATTTAGGATTTTTTACATTAGAAACGCTTTGCTGCTTAAATTCCTGCGCCTTTTGGGGCGCCTCAACACCTGTGTAGCCTGTCTGTTTAAATATAGCCTTCTGTCTCTTTGTTAATTGTCCGCGGGTTATCTCTCCTCGTTCATATTGCTTTTTACTGTCACGGATAGCATCTTCACTAACTTTATTAAATTCCTCTAAAGTTTGCGCTGTTTGCATTGTTTCTATTTGGCTCGTAGAGAACGCGGCGGCTCTGCTTTGCTGCGGCTCGCCTTTTTTCGTTAGGACTTCATTTGCCTGCCTTTTTTGTAAAATTTCTAACATTTTAGGCGTATCTTTCCCAGTGCTTTTACTAAAAATCGATCCCTCCTTAACGTCTAATCTTTCGGTAATCTGCTGCCGTAAGCCTTTAATGCGCTCCTTCTCCTTGTTAAGAGCCTCGTCTACCTTTTCTTGAGTATCAGGGCTGCCTACCTTAGCTGGCTCAGCCTTGTCTATGTCTTCCAATAATTCCGCTATTAGTTTATTTCTTTTCCTCTGGTCTCCTCCGCCCCCCAAAGGCAACGCATAATTTGGCACAATTCCGCCTGCGGCAAATTCCATATTTGTTCCAGCAAGCATTGGATTACCTGAAATGCCCGCGCTCTTATAAGCAGTCAACCTATTACGAATACCTATAGATACGGCTTGTTTGGCAGAAGAAGTACTCCCTTCATGCTCCGTATTGGTAACCGCAATAGGGGGCATTTTATTAAAGTTAGGCACTCTCCCTCCAGCGGCAGGAAAATCTACGCGTATAGCGCTTTTTGGAACTCCCGCAGCCTCTTCCCTTTTTACTGCATCACTAATATTAGCAGGTAACTTTTTGGGCAATTCATTTAACTTAAATCTTTTATCAGCATAATCTTCAAAAGCAAAATTAGGTATTATTCCTGCGGCCAAAGGAGTACCCGCAGATGCAGCAAACTTACGCTGAATACGAAGGCCCTTTTGCTTATAGTCCTCTTCTGTACCAAGCGCTTGAAAACGTTTGCTCTTCGTTTTATCTCCCGCAATCCCTAGTTTCTTCTCCATTTCTGGGTTTTTAGAAATTACACCCAAAATCTTTTTTCCTATATCATATCTGAGATCAGCGCTCGTGGAGGTACTCTTCAATTCTAACCTGTGCGCCATCGCAGGTATATTCATTATTTCTTTTAAGGCGGGCGGAATGGTATTTAAATCTATAGGGTCCACTCCTGCCTTGCGCTGAATAGGCAGCTTGGCAGCACTGCCCCTGCTATCAAAACCAGGAGCTGTTTTTAAAAGAGTTTGTATTGTAGCGTCAAAAGCATTACCTGCAATTGTAGCGACCATAGTCTTGTCAAGGCTTTTATTAAATTCTACAGGAAAGTTAGGCAATTCCTTAACTGCAGCTAAAGCTCCTGAAAAATTAAAGCTCTTAGCTATATTGGCCAATCCTTGACTAAATTGTTTTATTACTGTCTCCTGCCAATTGCCAATTTTAGGCATAAAGCTTTTAAAAACATGGCTTCCTTGAAAATCAATATTATAAGGTTGATCCCCAACCTGCATTTTAACATTAAAATTCTGTTGTCCTGCGCCGAGAGGGTCTACAAACCCTGCTCCTACTCCATGAAGATTAGCAGGAACATTAATTGCTTCCTCCATTTTTTTCTTCACCTTCATCCCTGCTTGACCTGCGCGACCCCCATAAGTCTGCGTGAGTCTTTTGCCCTCTCCATGCGCTGCCTTGGTAAGTAAGGCGGTACGTATTTGTTTATAAGTAGAATCGCCCGAACTCCCCTTGAGGGCCAATAATTGGGATCCTGTAACGTTATCGCCCCACCCTAATTTACCCAAAACCTTGGGGCTTAATCTAATAGAGCTGTCTTGACCAGGAGGGGTTTTTCCCCCTAGTCGCATATATCCTGGAAATTTTTCTAATACATTGGCGGGGTGACTACCTGTCAATATGCCTCCCTTGGAAAGGTCTTTACTTAACTGCCCAATATTAATTTTCTTTTCTAAAGCCTCAGGATCTCTTTTTTCTAGCTTATCAAAAAAATCAGCTAAGTCCATAGAGCTTGCTGCAAAATTCGGAACTACTCCTCCTGCCGCATTTTGTACCCGTTCTGTAAAAACTTTTCTCGCTTCTTTGCCCACGGGGGCACTTGCGGGAGGCAATACCATTCCTCCGTCAGGGGCAGACTTTAGGCCGAAATGTCGCTTTACATCTGTACCTGTTTTAAATACTTGCTCTTGATTATTGACTGCCACGGGAACCATTCCGCCGCTAGCCATTTGGATTTTCTCAACCCTAGTATCTCCAAATTGAACGGGATTATCATAAAGCTGGCTGCCCATAGCGGCTTCATATAACCTGGAGGTTTGTCTGGCATTGGACAGAAGTCCAGGAGATTTTTTCAAAGTAGAAAGGTCCGTTAAACTAGCGCGTTCAGCTAAATTAGGAACTAAACCTTTAGCCCGCACTTTTCCACTTTTGGCGCGCTCATAATTCTTTTCCCTCTGAGCCATCTTTCCCCCAAGAGGATCCACCCGTTGCATACGAGGGCTCTGAAACATTAATTTTCTAATTTTATCTTTCAACTCGTCGCTCATACCCTTCTTTTCCAAGAAAAACATATCAGGATTAGACCCCTGCGATAACCCTATATTGGGGTTCCCTCGCGAAAACGCGGCTTTATTATTTTTCCAGACATAAGGCGCACCTTGACCCTTGGTAAATTTAATAGGGTTTCCGTTGAAATTCTTAGCTCTAAAAGTCGTTAGGTATTTATTAAAAGTTTCTAAATCCTTAGGGAGGGCTACTGCAGCCTTCGGGGCTGTAGCCTTAGGAATCCGTTCCCACCCTCCATTGGGACCAGGTTCCCACCCGAGCTTTTTATTCGCTGCGATCTCTTTGGGGCCTGTAATTTTTATAAAGGCGGCCTGAGCGGCCGTCATTCGGGGGCCAGCAAAATTAGGGACTAAGCCGCTGGCCCCTAGCTCTGAGGCTCCTAAGCCGCCAAGCCTAAGCCCCGCCTTTTTTAATAGTGCCCGACCTTTGGGGGTTCCTACCAAACTCTTTTTGGCTATAGAGGCCCGCGCATGGGGAGTATCTGATCTTTTTGCATCAGACCGCGCACTTACGTCTCTATCAAAAATTTCATTTAGGCCCCCACGTTCGGCTGCGCCAAAGTCCCACGTTCTGTAATCGTCGGTACCTTGAAACTCCTGAGACTTGCCAATTGCAATTGTAACAATATCTTCAAATAGTTGTCCCGTGAGGGGGGAATTTCTGCTTACTAATTTTTTAGCTCTTTGTTGTATTGCGCCCTGATCCATAGGGGCGGTCATCTTAGCTCGGGTTAACAACTCCTTGGCGGTAGAACCCATAATGCTAGCCATCTGTGAAGACAGTTTTGTATCAATTTTTTCTCGCAGAGAAGTCTCTCGTTCTAAATCTTGGACCCCCGACCGCGAAAAGCTTACATCAAAAATATCATTAGCAAGGCTCGACCGCACCGCCTTCTTCGCATCTTTTTCTGTTCTAATTCCCTTGCGAGCTAAGGCTCGTTTCCCTACAATTTTATTGATGGTGCCCGACTTAAATGTTTTTGTTAAGTCTTTTCCTGAAATAGAGATATTAACTCCTGTTGCACTATTGCTGGAGGTTTGCTCGGGAAGCAACATAGAAACTCCACTCTTGGATTCAAGCTTATGGCGACGCAGTCCTTTTCCTTCTGTGAGTCCTCCTGCAAAATCACCTTTTTTAGCGAGGTTTCTCGCCACAATAGATTTAGGGTTCCAAGCAAGGGCGCCATCTTCATCCGTCTTAAACGCCTTTTGCAAAGCCGACCCCCTCGCTACCGTCCCCCGATATTCATAATACTGTGTAGGGTCAATTTTGTGCTTTGTCCCTAGCAAATTTTGTATGTTTCTAGCGCTAATAGCGTAATTAGGTACGAGGCCAGAGGCCGCCCGAGCCGCTTCTCCCACTCTTTGTGCTGTAGCTACAGGACTCCAGCCCTCTGCGTATGCTCGCTGAGCGGGGGTGAAAGCGCGACCCAACACATTTTTACTCATGGGCTCTCCAAATTTTTCTTTTACGGTGTCGGCGTAATTAGCATAGGCCTTAGAAGAGGTGGGTGGCACAATAAAAGGCTGCGCCATATTAGGCACGTTAACCACGCGCTCTTGCGTATTATATATTATTTGACCCAAATTCGGAACAGCCATTGTTCGCGTTTCATGCAGCTGGACAGGTTTCGCATAACCTGCGGCTTGAGCTGCTTGAACCTCAGGCATCCCTCCCAAGGCAAAGGCGTCCTTACTCGGCGTGGCTCCCGCTGCAAAAACTACTCCTTTTTCTGCGGGAACATATCCCTGAGCGGCGGTCCCTCCTATTTTTTTTTGACCCGTTGGGCTGGTACCCTTAAATTGGCCGCCTTGAAAGGTGACACCCTTCATAGCGGGGGTTTTTGCGAGACCAACAATAAGCCCCTGTTGTTTGGCGTACTCAGAAGTAATTTGACGAACTGTTTGAAGTAAAACCTGAGATTGTTTATTTTGATCTCCTCCTGCTGCGATTAGGCGTCCATAAACCGCTTCGTCTTTTAACAGAACCTGCAAAATCCCTTCTTGTAAAGCCTTTTGACGACCCGCTTCAGTATTAATTTTAAATAAATCTTTAACGGCAGCCGCCCCCATCATCGCTATATTTTTCAAAAGAGCCGCAAAGGCTCCTGCCACGAGCGCCAATCCTGGGCCAGAAATAAAATTACCTAACCCCTTAAAAAAGCCTTGCATCATTTTGTTCCCGCTGTCTTGGTCAAGCATTGAATTCATTGTGTCCACCACCGATTGCAACATTGTTAAGACCCGATTCATGGCAGGCTCTAAAGTAAGAGACCCAAAAGACTCAGCCAGTTGGCGTACACCTTCTCCAGTTTGAGCAATTAATGCAGCAAAAGTTTGGTTGAGTGCTTCATTCCGTCGAGTAGCCTCATTAGTACTGTTGGCAGCGGTAGATAAAGCCTGGCTATAAATAGAGAATTCATTATTTAAATCATTTACGAGGGCTTTTAAATTATTGATTTGAAAAACCCCTGCAATTTGTTCTGCAGTAAAAGCCTGTTGCGCGTCAGTTAGAGCAGGGAAAACGCCAGCATAATCTTTCAAAACAGAAATAGCAGATCTAAAACCTCCCATAGAATCAGTAGTGGCCACCCCAATCCCCTCTAACGTTTCTCTTACTTTGCTTCGCTGAAGGCGAGTAAAAATACTTTTAAATGCATTTCCGATAACTGCGCCCCCTCGAGCGGTTTGCTGTTGAACGGATGTTACAATTGCTAAAAGCTCATTAAAGTTTACTCCCGCTCCCTGGGCTGTAGCTCCCGCCCTCGATAATCCATCTGCTAAATCTTTAGAGCTTACGGCGAATGCAGCGTCTACATTAGCTAGGCGGTTAATCACCTCGGTAGTATTGAGCCCTTCTTTGGCGAAGCCATTCACAACAGCAGTTAAGGCTTCTACAGAACGGGTGGCATCCATTCCTGAGAGTCGAGTCAAGACCAGAGCATCGTTTACTCTCCTTAAGGTCTCTTCGGCCCCTAGCCCTTGCCGCGCAAATTCCGTAGCAGCCGTAGCTACAGTCGCAAAAGTTTGAGCTGTATTTTGAGCTACCTTAAAAAGCCCATCGGAAAAAGAGTCTAATTGACTGGCGTTTAATTCCATGACAACATTAATGTCGGTGAGGGCACGTTGTACCTCAATAATGGCCTGCGTGGTTCCTTTGAAGGCTTCGCTTATGCCGTTAATCACTCCGACGGTTGCGCCAAATGCAAATACACGAGCGGTGGAAGCGTCCAGGGATTTCTGGAACTCCGACATGTCGCCCGAAATCCTGCCAAGAGGTTGCTGGAAAGCCTTGGAGTCCAAAGCTAATTTAACAGGAGTCTTCGAAATAGTACGCTGTGCGGCCTTCGCTTGGTTCTCTACGTCCTTCTGTAGGCCAACCGCTTTTACTCTAATACCTATGCTTTCCTGCGCCATTTGCGATAATAATTACACTGAAATTACTTGAAGTCGTCGTCCAAAGTAGACATACTTTTTTTCCCTGACCTTTTTAGGATTTCGTGAGGGGTCATGAATTGAGAGGTATCCATCCCCATTTTTTCCATATCTTCCTTCGTAGCGCCCACCATACTTCCCGCTCGTTTCTTGTTGGGATCACCCTTTGCCTGCGCCTTTCGTATTGCGGCCTCATTCTTGTTCCCTGACTCTGCAAACTCTAGGAGTTTATCGGGATTGTTTTTAATTTCGTCAGGGATATTGGGTATGTTCTTAAATATAGATCTAAAAACCTCAGCATAGTTTAAAAGATTTAATTGAAAAAAAGTTAGCTCTAACGGCCCTTTATTAAACATTTTACAAGGATCTTTTTCTACTACTGAATAGTAATTAGAAAACATTCCACTCAAAGAAAGAAGCTTAATATTATCTATAGATAATATTTTGAAGGCTTCATTGTAAATAGAAACAAGACCATAAATATCGGAACGTTCTAGCTCATCAAAATCTTCTGGAGAGAAAAATAAATCCTCCAGCTTCTTATCTCTAAAAAGAGAATGAAGAATAGTTAAGTCGCTAATGCGCCGTTCGGTAAAGGCCTCACGGCTTTCCGCCAATAAAGCGCGCTTCTTCGACTTCAGTTCAGAGAGTTCCTTTTTGAGCGAATCTATTTTTTTTTCTACCTTGTCTTTTTGAGAGGGAATTAATATGGCTTTGCGCGTATTTTCGAGAGTGGTGATAAATTGCTCCTGAGACTCGAGGCTCGCCTCGTCTTTAGCCGTCCAAGAACCGTTCTTTAAACACTCTTTTAGAATGTCTTCGGAGCTCCGCAAGCCTGATTTCTCATAGCGTTCTGAAATCTTTTCTGCTTGGCGGTCTAATCCATCTTGGTTCGTTAGGCCAAAATGTTTTATATATAAGGGCGTTTGGTTATACAGGGTTTCTGAATACCCTCGAGAGATATCTATAAGACCACGGCGAGCTAACTTGATATCGCCTTCATCAGACATTTAAGAGGGCGTCTTCTTGAACTTCCTCCAGGAGGCGATCAAAGTCTTCTTGCTTCTGAACTCCACTCATATACCAGATAGTAGCGATAGAAGAAAGCTTATCTATGCTTTTCGAATAGATTTCATCCTCCAACTCGTCCTTCTCTTGATAAATCTCATAGCGGGAATCGTAGTCTTCTCCAGGAAACATAGGAATAGGCTGGGCAGAATCATCCTCTCCCACGATATAATTGGCTAGATTTAATAAATACCATGTAATAGTCTTATTTCGAGCTTTGATATCTGCGGTATGTTCAAACATCGCAGCCTGTACTGTTTCAAAATCAGTAAGCTCCTTACGGATCAAACCTAAATCAGAAATTGCGTGTTGTAATCTTTCCTGTTGATCGTTAGACATTTCATCTTCATTTAAAATGCCCAGTCGCTGTACTACCATTTGCTTTTCATAGAGCTGCACATAAAGGCGAGAGTATCTTTGCTTCTCGTCTTCGTTTAGTGTGCCGCCTAATTCCAAGTGTTGCTTTGCCAACATAGATCGCGTCAGGAGCCCCATTTTAATAAACTTATTTAGCCAGATGCTGTAAAACATATCTCCCTCTTCAAGTTGAGAGCGAGTGGGCTTCTTAAGAACGATGCGTATAGGGATTTGTTCTGTAACTTCGCGGAGTTCGGTAATCAGCTGCTTTTCCTTAACTTTTCTGACCTCAGTAGTAGTGTACTTTTCAAACTTTTTGGTCTCTTTGTTTTTGCGCCGCTTTTCGACTTCGACTTCCTTTTCGACTTCGACTTCCTTTTCGACTTCGACTTCCTTTTGCACAGCCTTCTCCAACTCAATGTCAAAACTATATAATTCCTTCATAATATTCCTTATTCCTTGTCTGTTATATTAACGTTAATATCAAATTTTTCCATTTCTCCGCTCATGGTTCTAATACATCCATTACCTGCGTCTAAAATCTTCTTCCTTACATATTCCATTTTTGCGTCATCAAAGTAATTGGCGCAATCGAGAGATGAGGTGTGGCTGGGAATTTGACGCTTTAGTTTCTGAAATGCGATTTCGTTTTCCTTGTTTAAATCCTCTACCATAACTAAAAAAGTCTTATATAGCTGAGTAACATTTCTTGCCAGTTGAAACTTTAGTAATTCTTCCCCATTAATATCCATAGTATATTATACTCTTTCGAGCGCAATATTCTATTAATAAAATTGCGTAAGAGTGGCAGTTCCATTAAGTACGCCCCCTTCAGAAACGTCAATAGAGCGATTGCTCATGTATGCATTTTCATCCCCCTTTGATCCTAGGGGAAATGAAATCGATTCGGTCATGGCCTCTCCGCAACTACTAGCAGTAAAGCTTGCACCGCGGGCTGTTATGCATAACTCGTCTGGGCTCGTTACGAGGGCTTGGGGTAAATTATTGCCGACCCATGTCATTTTTGCTTCTCCGCCCCCCTTTAATAGCTGCGTTTGATCAATGGCCCCTAGTATGTGGATAGGGGTCACCGATTCAGTTAGATCAAATTTAAAACTAAAAAGATTGTCATTTAAAGCTAATTCGCCTGCATCGGGCGTAGAATTCGCTCCGTGTGCATATTCCAAGCTATTAGTATCTAATAAGGTTTCACTCGTGTCCCCGCCGTCAGTTAAGGCTTGCGACTGCTTGTAATAAGCCAAGTTTATAGAACACGAAATTACGGATTGAGCGCCAGCATCTAATGAAAAACTGGTAAGTACGGCGTTTTGAAATCGCGTCACTCCAATTTGGCCATTAAGTTCTAGGGGTATTGTGCGATCCATAGTGCTCCAGCCTAAGATATCAGAGATGCTAAGAGAGCCCTTGCCTCCCGCGCTCCCCGCAGATAGTAGATAACTTATACTAATGGTCCCCTGCAGCACGTTTTCTGGAATAGTATTAAGGACACTGGTTTGCCCTAGGCTTTTAACAGGCAATAAAGGAAGGGTTTCTTCTATGCTGGCCTGTTGTGCCACAAAGAACTTGTTCGGGCTACTTGCGGGCCCTCCTTCTCCAATTAAAACGGGACAATTATAATAAGTTGTAGCAGCGGGCATATTATTTGACCTCCTTTATGAAATTTTTTATATATTTTATCATTCCTAAAAACCTTTCTTGTTCATGAATACACCTTAAGTAATCAAAGTAGCTAAATTATTTACATCTCCGATATAAGATTTATAAGTAAGCTGGGCTTGTAGCGCGTCCCCTATAGACACGGTTTCCTCCATTGCAACCAAGATAGGATTTTCTACTATAAAGCTTCTTATTGGACCTGAGTCAGGAATACTACAATCCCCTAGTTGAATAGTAATGTCATCTAAATCTGGATTACATAATAACCCACTTAATAATGGGGCCTCTATATCATCCACATCTATTACAAAAGAAAGCTCTACCTCAATAGGGTATATGATGTCGTGAATATGGTTGCGATAATTGCCGCCCAACTTATCTACGTCTAAGCGATTAATTGTTAAATTATAATTATAAGATTGCACGCGATTTGAATCTTGCCCTGTAACATTGATAAGGGTAATATCTCCTGCTTTGGCAATATTAATAAATTGATTAGACGCGTCAACCTTCCCCGTCTCGGGAAAAAGGTTGTCAGGCCTAACGTTATGAACATCCCCAAACACGCGAATTTCGCAAGAAGTAGTCGCCACTTCCGCTACGGTACAGGAAGAAGAATAATTCAAAATATAACCGCTAGTAAAACTCCAATCATTAATGGGCGCAGGTCCTGGATCTCCCTCAAGGGGATCAGCTTGAGCGTGTAGTACCCCACTAATAGGGCTATCCCATAATGGCATCCCGACAATAGGATCTAATTCTCCCGAATTTACAATAAGACTATCTATACCGAACGAAGTGGTAGGCTTGGAGTCTTTCAATATGGCGCTTTCAAACCTGTTACCCCCAAAGGCTATGGGCTCAAAGGGAATATCAAAGCGCGTATCTACCGACTGCACTCCTCTTAGGCCAGAACCCTCCAAAAATACAAGCTCTTCCCCATAAAGTATCCTTCCGTAAGCCATGATAGTAATTACACTATAATAAAAAAATCTCCCCCCGATTAAAATCAGGAGGAGATAAATTTAAGTAGTTAGGCGCTAAGATTAGGAAGCGTTGCTAATACCCGAGATAAACAGTCCATTACTCGTATCAGTAAGTCCACCAAACTGAGCGGTGAAGGACAGATCAACGGTTTTATTATCGCCAATGGTTGCTCCGAAGTTTTGGCTTTGGAGATAAGCATTTTTGATTACGTACTGAATGTTAGTGGTCGTGGCCGAGGCGTCATCTGACTTTCCGCAAGGGAAGCGACAGTCAACAGTAATCTCACGCGTGTCTTGAGTCTCGCACATTAAGTCAATTAATTGACCTGCACTGACGTCCGCTAAAAATGCGCTCATATTAAACGTCATGTCAAGCGGGAAATCAATGGCACGATCATAAGCGAAAGTGCTACCGATTTGATTGAGGGGTGTCCGAGCCAAAGGAACTTCAATACTGAAGTTTTGGAGATGGATTGGGGTTTCTCCATCAGGCATGCTTGCTGAGTCAGGATCGCCTGTCGGCAGGATAGCCCCACCAATTTGCAGCTTATTGGCTTGCGTACTGTCAATAGAGCCTACGCCAAATGCAACGCTTACGTCGCCAGGACGAAGACTAAACACTTCTAGAGTTCCTGTGTTTGCAGCAGGAAGCTCAAAGTAATTATCTTTAAGGTGGCCCTTGGCTGAAGAGGCATCCTGTATAATGGTAGGTGCCTGCCCTGAGATCCATTGACTCGCAGAGGCTATACCCTGTTGAAACTTACAATTGTAAGCTTCAACACTAAGGCTGGCTGTAGGAAGATCACCAACGGCTACATTGACACCATAGTTAGTAATTACGCCGTTACCAAAACCAACGACCGTACAATCGGCTGCAGTGGGCCCAGTGCCAGCACCAACAGCTCCGTCGTCAGCGTCAAGGTATTCTTTAGTAGTAACAACATAATAATTCTTTTCCTTTTCCGCGGCTACGGAAACGATGCCACTAATAGCGCTAGGCCAGGCAGCACTGCCACCATCGCTTGAGTTTTGCAACTCGAAGCCCATTTTAACTTCGTTGTCACCGTCTGCTAGAAGATAACTAAAGTCTAAAGATACGGTAGGAGCGTCAACCACTTGGCGAGTTAAAGGCGCCAAACGACCAAACTCATAAATGTCAGTACGGTTAATGTCCAGGTCATGACTGATGTCCTGCACCCTATTGAGCTGTTGAGCTGTATTCGCTACACCAGCAGCGGCGGTGAGATCAGAAACGTAAAGCGCTTCTGATTGATATAAGATTCTGTTTCTAATTGCCATAATATTTTGTAATTAAGTTAAGGTTGAATTCTATTAAATTTACTGTTATTACAGCTGACTCTCTCTCTTGGGAAATATTTTCTTCTTTATGAATAAATACGAGGATCTCTTACTACATTTAATTGAAAATCAATAAAACCCACATTGAGATCCTTGCTTAATCTCAAGACGCTATTTCTATCATATAATTTAGAAGTTCTCACGCTTTCTATCCATATACTAGGGCTTTTGCCGCTAATTAACGCAGGATAACTGTAAGGAGGATTTTTAATATGAAAGAACTCTCCAAAGGGAAAATTTTGATATGGTATTATATAAGAGCCTAGATTTTTGGTATCTCTAAAATGAGAGAGGATTCCATCTAGTTTATAATTACTATCTGCTAGGGCCACCACTCTCATGTCTACTATTGTTTGATCTAGACCTCCTATAGCAAAAGGCTTATTACGAGAATTGCTTAAAGTAATAAAAGCAGCAGGTACTACATAATGATCAACATTTAAATTTGCTACATTTTCTAATTGGGTTTTATCGTCGGGCAATAAAAAGGTACCCTCTATTAAAAGCTCTTCTTCGGTGTCGTTTGTAATATAAACATTAAAGTCTTTGGTTTGGAAATCACCGCTTACAGTAAGGTTGCTCCCGTAAATATTGGGATCTAAAATAACTCGCCCTTCATTGTGGTCAATCAACATCCAAGAAGCAGGGTCCGTACTTTGCGGAGTAAATACCCCGTCAAGATAAACCCCTGTCGGGACCCCCGTCCCATTTGATACTAATTGTCTATAAGGGCCATAATAGGCATCTAAACCTGTAGGTACATCATTGGTTTCTGCGTAATAATTAAAATTCATGCCGATGTCTGCCGAAACTCCTTCGGCGACCCGCGTTAATCTATCGTCAAACCAAAGATAGAAACTAGATTGGAGAGTATGATCAAATTGTACCTTCATCCTATTGAAATATTTTGTTGAAGTGCTTTAATTAAATCGGTAATGATTTGAGTTAAATAAGGGGTGGTGGAAAAGCTAGAATTTCTTATCATAGCTTCCACCTGAATTCCTCCTCCCGAACGGCTTTGGGAATCTTCTTTAACCAAATAGTTGCCTAGGCCTGCTAAACCCCTTTCTATTCCTTCTGCCCAGCTTCTTCCTGGGGCCCATGGCAATGGAGTAACTTCTGCTAAATCATCCTCTGATGGCAGGTCTACACTAATATAAAACACCATGTCGCTTTGGCGAGCCCCTTTATTTATTATCTGAATTTTAGAAGACAAAAATTCTCTTAATTTAGAAATGGGATCGTCGCCCGCATTAAAACCGATAAAAGAATATAGACTACCCTCACCGCCGAGAGTTCCACTGCTATTCGCCGAAGCCTTCCCTGCTTCGATTTCCTTTGTAACGGGATGATTCTCAAAAGCGCGAAGTGCTGCTTTTTTGGCGTTTTCGAATTGCTTCTCTAATCGAGGCATAATTTTCTTTTCTAAAATAGGAAGACCTTGCTTACTTAATTCTTTTTTTAATATATTTCTATTAATGCGCACGTTAATCAGCCCTTTCTAAAAATAACGTATAGAACTGAGGGGTAAACAAGCCTACTCTTGATGCATCAGTCTTAATCTTCCATACGGAACCGTCTATCTCTATTCTGTCGGCGAACTTAAAAGCCGTATACCCAGCTTCATTAAGTTTAATTCGAAGCTGGCCTTCCGAAATGGGGAGATTGGTTTGCGCCCGAAAAGCATACTCCTCCTCGATATACTGCTTGGACATATATTGCACCCGTGCAGAAACGACTGTTTTGGTAACTTGTTCGGTAGTAGAGACCGCATCCTGTATTTTTGCATACAAAGCATTATAGGTTTGATTTGTGGCAACAAAAATAGACTTCTTTTTTTTATAGATAGTTATGTTCCTGGCGAAAGTGTCATGAACGTTAACGAAAACGTTTTCCAGACTAGCCTTCTGTCCCGATGTGAAAAAATCTGCCATGAGCCTATAGGTTAACGTAAACGCTACCGCAACCACTTTTTAGATTGGTATTTCCATCGTTTCCAGCCACTTGTCGAGGAGGAGATTTATAGGAATTATAATAGTAAGTCAAATCCTTAAGTTCAGCTTCGGCTTCTGCAGCTAAAGAAAGATATAATTTGGCCACATCAGTTTTATTACTTCTAACAATCATGGAATCCCCTTCTCTTAAACGGATCCAATCGATATCATTATTGAGGGACCCATCTATACCCCGAAGGACATTTCGACCTTTCTTCTCGTAAAAATGCTTGAGATAAAGCTGGGTATAAATGTCTTGTTCTTCTAGCCTAAAAGTGCCCGATGGCACCATATTCCCTGGCGTCGTACCACTATAGGTAGAATATATCCACGTATTTAAAAGCCCCACATTAGCGCTAAGCCAGCCCGAAATCGAAGAGATCTCAGCAGTGCGCATGGCGGCACCAGTAGCGTCGCCAAATTCAGTGTCCCAGATTGACGTAGCTAAATCACCAATGTCGCTCATGTTACAATCCTTCCTGCATTAATCTCCGCGCTTCTTTATAGGCGTCGGTATCTTGATTTTTAATGCCAATTGGTTGCGGGGAGGGAATGACCATACTTGACTTATTGTATTCCTGAAAAGCACGAATTAATTTACCCTTGAGGCTACGCTGGGTTCCATTGGGGAAGACTCCTGTTTTTACAGCCAAAGCCTGAAGGTCTACTATCGGAAGGCTTTGAATCTTTTCCTCAAAATCGCTGATAATAGTGGTACCAAAGGGGTTAACCTCCTTGATTCCTAGTAATTCCTCTAGCTCTTGAGCTCTCGCAATAGCAACTTTCTGGCGCTCGTCCTTACCGTGCGCTTGTGTTAAAGAGTCCAGCTTGGCTCTTGGCTTCTTTTTTTCTTCTTTGCCATCCGCCTTTTTTAACGTATCCAGCTTTTGTGCTCGCCCCTTCTTTCCCTTATTTGTTTCATTTTTTTTTGTCATATTAACTCCTTGTTCCTTGGTTGATATTTATAATATACTAACTAGAGCTACACAAAAATCCACTTTCAGAGAAACAAAAAAGGGCCCCCAGAATGGGAGCCCCTTAAAGTGTTGAATGTTAATTTTAGATTATACCAATACTCCGTAGACTGCACGGTTATCAAGAACCATACGGCCTTCTTCAACGGAGCCATAGTACCCAATCTTCTGCTGACGAACGCTATATTGATCGTCGGCCATAAGGCTGAATTCGGCCCCGCTTTCGGAATCCAAGACTACCGCCCTGAAGAGGGAGTCTCTGCTAAGGTCAAGGCCGAGAACTAAATCAGTTCTGCCGCCCATGGCCCCTAGACCAGCGAAGATATTCGTGAATTGCTGTCCAGCACCGAGCTGCCAGATTTCCATGATGTTCACACCAAAGAAACTAGCCATTTCGCCCGAGTCATTAAATAACTTCATCCGAATTTCATCGGGAGCAGTTACCCACGCGTCATTGCCTGCCGCAGGAATGGTATGATCTGCAGTTTCCGTATTGATAGGATTATAAGCCATACCGCGAATACCTTCCACAACCTCAGGACTTACCAAGAGATCGGTGACGCCGTTCCGCTTTGTATCAGGGGTTCCACCTGACCACGAAGAATTTACCCTCTTAGAGAGAGTAATAAGGGCATTAAGGTCACCAAGTAAAAAGTTCCCTGCGAAAGCAGAGAGAGCAGTATGACTAGTAGCAGCTGCCTGGGTATCAGCCAGTGTACCAAGCAATAGATTAGCGGAAGTTCTTTCCTGCTTAAGCAGTACTTCCTGAGCAACTCTCGTAAAAGATTTGCCAACAACATCAAGGCGGCTCTTAGCAGCGTAACGCTTATCAAAACTTACAGCACTATCAAGAGTGTAAGTAGTAAACTTAAGTTCGCTGGCTGTAGGTGCCACATGATTGGTCGGGAGCCCTCCAGGCATTGACTGCGAATAAACCGTAACATAATCGGCAGCAGTAATGTCATAATAAAGGTCCAACGGGATAGATGGATTGTCATCTGGATTGAAGCTTAAGCTACTAAAGAGATTACTTATAGCAGGAGCATTATTAATTACTTCGGCTAAAATAGGTCCCATGAAGGAGCCCAAGGCAGCTTGTGCCTCATAAGCGGTATCACGGTTCTTAGAGGCCATCGCCTTAATAAGTTCCAACTGTTCTTCTGTTCTTTTTAATGTAATTTTCATTTTTGTTTGTCCTCTCTAGACTTATAAAGCGCAGTTAATCTTGACGATGGAATAAGCTCCTACTGATCCCGCGGCACCAGCGAACTGATCCTCGGTAGCTACTGCGGTTCGACTTCCTGTTGCCAGGACGACGCCTACGTTTTGCTGTTGATCAACAAGTGTGTAGGTTAACCCAACACCTGAAACTTTTCCTAGACCGCCCGCGGCGATAACAAAATTTCCCCCTATCACCCAATTCGCATCATCAATGTATGCGTTATTGCCGAAGCTCCCCCCAACAGAGGTTCCTGTCCCACCTGCGAGAGTAACGACTCCGCGGCTTAAAACAGGTACAGCCTGTCCCGAAAGAACAGCCTGATTTTCAAGAGCTTTTTGAGGGTAATAGAGAAGTTTTTCTCCGTTTTCATCGTGGGTCGCTGTCTGATTTAGGGTCATGCCCAATACGGAATCTCCTGTCGCCGCCGCTCCAACGCGGAGGACATTAACGGGATATTGATCTCTACCAATATGAGGGTAATCGGTTTTACCCAGGTAGGAAGAGGTTACGTATTGAACTGGACCATCGTTCAGGGCTCCCGCCGATATCGAAACAAAAGTGCCAGCATCCCCATTGCCCTTAGTATCAAGCTGCGAATTAACGTCAGCTCCATCCAGGGCATAAAGATTGATGACATCTTGCTCGACATATTGCCGAAATGGTAAGATTCTAAGTGCCATAGTTTTTAATATTTAATGTTTACGTTTTCTTTGTTAAAGACTGATCGAAATTTTTCTGCTAACGTTTCATCCCGTCTAGAGGCCTCTGCGCTATTATTAGTTACGACCGTCGTTTCCTCTATCTCAGCGTTTTCTAAAACATCTTCGACAGATTCACTTGGTTCAAAAGATTGAGGTGGTGTCGATGCTTGAGCCTCCGCAAGGGATTCCAGGCGTTTACCGACTTCTTCTTCTATTTGGGCTTCTAATTTCTGATTATACTCTTCGATATATGCTTTGCTCTTTGTTTTCCAAACAACAGAGAACTTTTCCTTAATCTGGCCAAACGCTTCCTCATCTTCAGCGAGAACGCTAATTTCTGAGGCTATAATTTGACGATCTGCATCATCGAGTTCGTATTCTTCATCAATTGCCGCCATGCGGGAATTAAACCGAGCCTTCGCTTCTCGCTCATTTTTTTCGCCCTCCAGGGTTTCAACTTTTTCCTCGGTCACCCGAAGCTGTTCTTGAAGTGCCTGGGTAGAAGACTTAAATTCTTCTTCAGCTTTTGCGAGTCGCTCTTTCTCGTGATCGAGTTCCTTCTTTTCCTGAACGTATTGATCGCTCTTTACTCGGATAGCTTCCGAAATGACACCAGCAATGCTAGCCACCGTTTCTTTAGCGTATTCCTTCTTTTCAAGCTTATCGTCCAGAATTTCTTCTAGTTTTTGAATAAGTTTTTCTTGTTCCATAGTAATTCTATAATTTTCAGTGTTTACAGTTGATTTATTTAAATGTGAAATGTTTTGTTTAGATTTCTCTTGGCGTTTCATGGTTGGAAGGATCTCATGAGAGGGGTCTTCTATTACATGCACCCCTTCTACATCAGCCGCAGGATTTGTGGTAAAGCCGATACCTAAGGGATAAACTTCTCCCTGCACCAAACGATATACTTCAACTCCATCATCTGTTACCCCTTCTCCGCCTTCGGCTCTTAAATATTTTTCAAAATCTTTAATTTTCGACGAGTCTCTAATAATTTCTGCCTCGCTTAAATTTTTGCTCCCAAGGGCGATAGCGAAATCGCTAAACCCAATTTCCCAACTAGCGGAAATCTCTTTATTGAATTTATTTTTTTCTTCTCCTTCCAGGGCTGCAGCAAAGCCAGGGTTTACAGTTTTATAAACCACGGCGGCTAAAGCGATATTGAAAGGCCCGCTAAGGTGCTCTATTTCTTCGTCCGATAAAAGGTTGTTAGTTTTAAACCCGCTAAAGGAACTTCCTACGACATGGCCAACTACCTTCTGTCTTTGATGTTCAATATTTGCTGGCTTATTAACAAAATAATCTTTGATTTGGAGGGCTGTAGCAGTGTTAATTCCATCTCCATTACGATTAAACCTATTAACCACGGCCGCATTGAATGCAACTCCGAGAAGGTCAATATTTTTATTTAGATCGATACCCTTAGGCATTAAGCCCTGAAGGGAGTCAAGCGAGGCTTTGGAGATATTCCAGGGGATCCAGTCTTCGGACTCTAAATGGGAGCATGCTAATATTGTGCTTGAAAATTTTGCTTTATATTTAAAATCCTTCATCCGTAACGATGAGTTACACATAAAATTTTAAAAGTCCTTACTATTACTATGATAAAGTAAAGAGGCCTCATAGAGCTTGATGTTGTGCTCTGCGGCAATTTCATTAATGGGACCCAACACTCCCAGCCCTTCCATTTTAGAGAAGTCTTGTATACAGTCTGCAGCTAGAGACTCCCAGTTTTCTGCTTCGCTAGCTACGACAATGCTTTCACATAGCGAATCAATTAGAACGTTCTTCTGTTTACTGAGTCGCTTAATATCAAAATGAGATTTCATTTTTGCAGCAACTACCGCACGAAACTCCTCGATCCTGTAAACGGCCTTTTGAATATGTTTGGTCGTATACTTTTCTGTTGCCTCTACCTCCTGCGAAATTTCACTGGTACCTCCAGGACGACCAGGAGACTCAGGGGTTTTATTCTGCGTGGGAGGTTCTTCGAAACCATCCATCGCAGGAGGAATCATAGGTACCCCCCCTACCAAAGGATTATAGTAGCCTTTTTCTCGGTCATCTAAGAACTTACGCTGGGCATGGTCGAGTTCTTCCCTCGGAGGAAGTACTCCAGTTTCAATAGCCCGAATGCCTTGGTCGGGAGCGAGAATACCTAATTCCATAAGGCGAGTTACGATTCTCTGAAATTGGGTTTCGTTCTTTAGGTCAATATCTTCAAAACGAGCAATGGGATAAGTCCTAAAACCTAGAGCATTACATACTAATTTTATTTGCGGCTGAAGAAAATCATTAATAAAGGCAGCTCGTGATTCTTTTAATCTATCTAAAAAGATTTTCGCCTTAATCTCTGTATTGGAGTATCTTTCATGTCCAATAATAATATTCTGCAAGCCCTCCTTAATGTCTTCGTTGACCACTTTATATTTTTCAGAGCCCAAAACCTTATTTAAGTCAGGCATAACGAAATCTGCTTTAGTAGTATAATCGGAGACGAGTACGCGGCCTATGCTTTCGTTTTGAAACAATCCTTGCATTGCTGAAAGGTTGCGCGGATTAATCCCCCCTTTATCAGGCTCTGCACCCATAGTGATTAAAAGGATAACGTTTTCTACGGTCTTTACAATGGCCTGATCAATTTTCTTCAATTCAATTTTCCAATTGAGATCGTCTAATACAGGAAAGCCAAAAGGCATTGCGAAGGGTTCGTAGTCTTGCTTCTTGTAAAAAGAATAAATTAACTTTTTAGCATCCAACAAGATAGTGACACCATTTTGGGTCCAGGCGCCATCTTTAATTCTCTTTTTTATCTCCTTAGGCAATGCATCAAATACCTCTTGGTCATATTCGGTTTTTGGATCCCTTAAAGATTCCAATTCATATTCGGACAATAATTTGGAATAATTACCATATCGCCCACCGCTTTGGCTAAATAATAATGCACGCTTAGCTACAATGTCGTAAGGATTAAGAAAAGTATACATTATAGGAATAGTACCAGGCTTAATGAAATTCTTAGAACCATAAACGGTTTGCATTTTTCTAATATTTTCTGGAGAATATTTTCCATCTATGCGGTATATAAAAACATTACCGCTTCTATAATACTCTCTAAAATACTGATCTTTGATCTGCCAGCATTTAATTTTTTCCATCCACCTATAAATAAACTTTCGGACCTTTTCATTGCCCCCCTCAAGATATATTGGGGAATTAGAAAACTCAGACATAATGTCAATAGTATTCCTGAAAATAGGAATGTTAGCGTAGGCTTTCTGGCATAATTGAATAGCTTCTTGAATATCTACATATCCCTGCTCCCTATAGGCATAAGGTAAAATTCCTTCGGCAATATTAGCATATCTGTCTAAAACTCTTGTTCGTGCTGCGCGGTTATCTCGAAACCCAGTAGATTTACCTGCGGCCTTCTCTCGGCTATACGTAGCTTGGGCGACATAGTAGGGTTCTCCCTCGAAAGCGGGTTCCCATGGATCATTCAATTTATAGAGATCTTCGAGAGGGGCGTTTCCAGCATTAGCCTCTCTGTGAAATTTTTGCCAATAGTCCGATTTTTTAGTATATTTTCTTGCCATAACATATTATACACCAAAGTTGCCCAAAGTTAAAAGTTAACTTTGAGACTTTCTATTTTATGGGCACTTACCTTATAAACGTAGGGGTAAAACCTTGATAAATAGGCGCCTCTTGAACTCCCAGCATATCATAATGCAACTTCACCATCCAATTCCCTAGTACTAGGGCTGAATAAGAATCCTTACGAGCCTTATTGGGTCCTGTTTGTCTTCTTAGATTATCAGGGAGGTCAAAGGTCTGAGTTCCTTGTGGAGATGTTTTTATTTGAATAAGTGCGCATTCCGACTTTGTGAGGTTGATCATGTCGTATTGGTGCTCCAGGAAGTCAATCATCTTTGCTCCTTTTTCTAAAATCAATGAATCTCCCTGGGCAGTATCGGGCAAGTATTTTAAATCCTTTATTGGAATTTGTTTCTTGCGCTGACTTTGATATTCTTCATTTATAGCTCTTGCCCCAAACCAGATTTTTTTATGATCAAAGTTTCGTTGCAATAATTCATTGGCTTGCCTAATCCACGCAGAAGTTGGTGTGCGTAAATAGCAAATACGACCTTCTTTGAGTTGTGCCTTCGTGGTACGCAAAGACTCTTGGTATTTAGTTAGGTCATCAAATTTAGCCTCTATAATCCCGATATTTAAATTATTTTTCTTAAATAACTGGCTTTCATTAACAGAGTTAATAAATTGTACTCCTCCATTATAGTCTCCGATAATCGCTACTATATTAAAGTTAGTGAGAAGATAATGAAAATAATTAATATGATTTTTTAGCTTGGAGCCAGCTAAGGCATAACTATGAACTAATACGGAAGTTTGATTGGAGTCATTTAATTTTAAAATCTGCATCGCGAAATCATCGCTTCCTTCTGTCTCTGCCCAGCTAGGGTCAAAGGCGAGAATGTACTTGGCCTTAGGGTCTCCAGCTAGCTCCAATGAAGGAGTATCTCCATCAGGAATTGAGCATTTAGTCATGGTAGAGCTTTTAAAATAACCACTACTATCGTCTGTGAATACAGCGCCAAACTCTCTTTCGAATTGGCTTTGGCTCATAGAGGCTCGTGCCTGATTAATTAGATTTTGGTCATATAAGGCTTTCGGGGCGCAATCATAAGAGAAGTGCATAATTGCGCGGCGAGCGTTCTCTCCATAAGGATTATCCTCTTCTTTATAATCACCCTTTATAAGACCTTCAAATTCCTGATATAATTTATACATATACTCAAATTTGTATGACGCAGAAGACAAGGTAATAAGTTTGTTATTTGGCCATTTATGGCGATCTTCAGCCTTCATCTTGCCCTGCTCTATTAATGTAGTTTCTAGTTTATAGAGATCTTCTCGCTGAGTAGGATTCTGAACAACAGATAAGAAAGGCACAATGACTTCGTTATAAACTCTTTCGGGCATCAAAAGAAATTCATCAATAATGATTCGATGAAAACGAAAACCACGTAATTTCTCACCATCGCCCAAAGGAAGCGCATGGATTTTACTTTCCCCAAACTCTAATGTCCATTGATCATTTTGCTTAGATTTGCGGGTAATACACTGAGCAAGGTACCGAGCCTCAGGCTTTGCAGCGATATCTTCAATTTTACGGAAGATCATTTTAGCCTGACGAAAAGACTTAGATAAAATTCCTATTTCTACTCCCTGATTTAAAATAGCATCTAAAAAAGCAAAGATAGCAGTAGTAAAAGATTTAGACATCCCTCGAGCCCACACGCCCATAAAATAATCAGTCTCAAACATTGCCTTGATGGCCATGTGTTGAAAAGGAAATAACTTAACCCCAGTCATTAGATCCACGGCGAACGTGGTATTCTCCCGTAAAAATTCATATAATAAAAGCTTAGCCTCTTTCTCTTCTAGAAAACCCTCTTTCCCCGCTAACCTCTCATTAATGTCGTTAGGCGTATATTTTTGAACTCCAGGATCCCAAGTCATGACCACCTCCTTAGTTGATTAGAATCTAAAAAGCCTTCGTTATAAGCGTAGGTTAAATCTAGCCACTTATCCTCGGGCTGGATATAAATATCATATTCTTTCATTTCTCTCATTCGTTCTGTGTATCCATCGTTTACCATTACTCGGCCATCATCTAAGATATTAATAAAGCCAGGCAAGCAGGTATAATGCGTGCCGAAGACTTTTCTCTTAAGACATAATTCCATAGTGATCAATATAATATTGAAAATCCACATTCCACAATTTCCTCCCTCCCACCAATAGCTTGGGAATAATATTAGTAGAATTACTTCTATTACTAGTAAACATGAACTGACAAGTATCTGCATACTCATGACTTAATACTCTTAGGTTATGGAAGACATATTCTAGATTAGATTTGTGTGGCCCGAATATATTATTTTTTTTAATTTTAGCTATATCGCTTTCGGTTACTATATATAGATAACTATCGAACTCCCTCGCTCGATCAAGCTCTCGTTTAAATCTTTCTAATCCAGTACTAAGTGTGGACTTGAAGTCTGCCTCACTTTTACGGTCCACGTAGGTATAGGCATAATCATCCCCACCTACCGTATAATCTCCGAAATCTAATTTCATATCACGGGATCGCGGGAACTCTAAAGGCTTCTGTTCCCTAGTATCTATAAATATTTCCGTGTCTTCGAATTTTTTGCTTGATCCAAAAAATTGCTCAGGAGAGCCAAGCCCCCTTTTAAATAAAGGCTCAATTTCAAGTAATTCACAAGCATTAGAATACGAATCGAAATACTCAATATAAACCTCAATAGGAGGTAATTTTAATGTTTCAATTTCGATGTGAGAGGGACCCAATCTCAAATTTTTATTTTGAATACGAAAACGTAACTGATTAAGAATATACTCCTTGACTTCGTCTACGGGGGATTTGTCAATCCACTTTATCATTTGCGCCCGCGTAGAAAAATCTTTAGTAAAATAATCAAATTTATTCTTAAAAGGAAGCGGATCGCCACTCAGTTTATTAACTCGAGGATATTGTTGACAATAGTATTCTGCCAACGTAAGCTTATGCTTCTTGAAATGAGAATGTAAAGACCGTTCAGATTTGAAAGACTCACTACATATCTTGCAATATAAATTAGGCTTTAATGGATCAATCATATTACCTCCCCTCTCCCCAAGCCCAGAACACGAGCCTTCCATTCGGGCATTGATTCTATAAGGGTAGCTTCATCATCAATAGCTTCTCGTTGCATTTCTACCATCTTAAGCATAATAGCACGCTCTTTCTCGTCCTGGAATAATTCTACTAAAGATAAGATAGAAGCGTTCTCCTCTTGTCTTCCTTGTATCCTTCTTGCTCTATCACCGTTTAAACGGTTGATGAGCGACTCCATTCTCTTTTCGCATTGATTGTATTCGTCACTTTTAGTTTTTAATAATTCGGCAAGCCTTACTGTCATATCCCTTTGATCATCTGCTTCATGGAACATTCTATTAAGTTTTTCCATTGCTTTATTAATGTTCTTAAGGTTGATGTAATCTATGCATACATTGATATATAAATTTATTTCATCTGCTGTGAGATCAGGCTTATCCCAAGTTGTGCGAATAAACTCTGCTTCAAATAAATCCCTGTCTCCTTTATCAGTATAACTATTAATAACTTGAAAGAAACGAGGAGTCGAAACAAACTTCATTATTTGCTCTACGTATTTTTTTTGTTTTAAGGATATTGCTTCTGGCTTTATGTTTGCTGAACAATACCGATTTAATAGCTTTATTGCCGCCGAAGAAGTTTGTGGAGGTTCGTACCCTTCTCCTAGCGCAGAATCCTCCGCCCGTAGAAGATTAGGCTTTGTGGACTTAATGTGTTCGGCCACTACTAGCGTCTCCTTGCTTAAGGGAGTGATTTCCCTATCATGCCAAATAATACAGGCGGTTTGAAATGCATTCATACCGTCTCTGGCAGATTGTTCTATGAATTCCTTTTCCTCATCACTTAAGTAGATGTTTTTGGCTTTTTTGTTTTTAGTGGTCTTATATTTAAACCCACACTCCACCAAGAACTCTCTCACAAGTTTCCCTTGTTTAGTGCGCCCGTCTAGGGAGTCATCATTAAACACTCTTCTCGTGAGTTGTATCAAGTCAGGCAACTCCTTGTGATTCGCATCAATGTATGCCTTTTGTTGGTCAGTAAGTTGAAGTTCCTCCATGGATCACAATGTCATATTTTTCAATTATATTCTCCACTTTTTCTTTGAAGAATTTTTTTAAATTTCTAATTTGCTTATACCCTGCCGTTCTCCCTTTTTCAGAAGTTTTATAACCCATGGCCAGAGCCACCTCTGATTCTTCTAAATAGTCGATATAAAGCATTTTATATATCTTGTATTTTTTCTCAGCTATTTCCTCCTTCATATAACCATGGATTTTATTGATAGACTCTTCCATGTTCCATAACGAATCTTGGGGCATTGAATTAACTTCGTGGGCATGATTCTCTAAAGCTAGGGCCATCTTGGTGTTATAAGCATCTTTTTTAGTTACTTCCCATTTTGCGTAGAGAGGGCATTCATTACATTGAAGGCCGTTTGATGTAAATGCACACAAACCCTCGCTAGTAGTTGAAGGAGGCCCGCTTTGATTAAAGGGGCAATTCAAACAAGGCCGTACATAATTACCATAGTTATTGCGTAAAATATTTTTAAGCTGATTGGATATGATTCTATTTAACCACGGTTCTAAAGCCCGCTCTTGATCCCATTGGGACCATTTAGCAAAAATATGTGACCTAATAATTTGACACACATCATCGAAGTCAATCCAAGCGACAGAATACAAGAACCATTTATTTCGGCGCTTTGCAAGCTCTATGTCTATGGTATCGGATTTATCTTCGTAAGTAAAATTAGGCTTATTCTTCAATTTCCTGGGATAGTTGACCTCTTGCACTTCTGCACGAATTTAAGCCGTCCTTAAGGATGTCTGCTTTAGAAAAGGATTGACCTTCAGGAGCTTTCTCTCGTCCTGGAACAGATGATGCTCCCTGTTTAGGAGGACCACCCTCTCCATAGGTTCGTACTCCTTCTCGCATGACGTCTCCCAAGGTAAGTTTTTTGTTTCCTGAATCCATTTCTACTTCATAGGCTAGACTCGTTAACTGGGGAATTTCATCCGAAACCTCTTCTTCGGCTTTTTTTTCAACACCATGGTGAGCCTGCATTTGTTCCCTCAAAGGCTTTCCGCACCCCGCGCAAAAATTAGGGGCCGTTGCTGAGTAAATATTCTTATGTCCGCAATGACTACAGTATTCTACATTCATAGTATATTATAATTTTTTTTCTAAGCTTTTAAATAACCCGATATAATACATGACTGATTTTTTATAAAATCTTTCTGGTGAGCTTTAAGCTTCTGTGGGGACTTAACGTAGTCTACCCCTAGTATTCCAATTATTTTTCCCGTCAAAAGTTGAATGGGTACGCAAAATGTACTTTTCGTTCCTTGATCTTCAAAAAAAGTACGAGAAACCACATCTTCAATATCTCCTAGGTCGTCAAATCCATATTCGTCTGCATCTACCAATGGCTTAATTAATCTATTGAAAGAAGAGACTCGTAAATTTTGTTGGTTTTTAAGTTCAGAACTAACACCGTCTGCTACTACCTCATAAGTATTACTGAATTTTTGTTGTGAACTTCCAGAATAGTAGATATCTCCATTATGAAATTCATATACAACCACCCTATCAGCCAATAGCTTCTCTCGAGCGTATTCTAGGGCACGATAAACATTTTCGTTTTGAACGGTATGCTTCTCAAGCTTTCCTTTTTGCCAATGTCCCGAAAGATAAGTTTTTAAAACGACCGCGCAAATTGTTGCGGAGGCTCCTATGATGGCGGCAATGATATAACTATCCATATATACCCTAATACACTAAGACCCCACAGCTTTTTCGATTTTTTCAATAATGTAGCCTAATATTTTACTCCGTTTAATATCTTTTTTGGTAAACTCAAAAGTATGAATCCCTTTCGTTTTGCTAATTTCATCATCAAACAAATCGAACATCTTACGGAATCCCGTCTTGCCATTAATGTCTGATTGTAAAAAGTCTCCACAAACAAATAACTTGGTATTTTCTCCTATTCGAGTAATGAGAGTCGTTAATTCCTTAAATGTAAAATTTTGAGCCTCGTCCGCAATAACGATTTTATTTTCCCAGCTCGCCCCCCTTAAATAATTAATAGGCATTGCTTCAATCCTACGCTTTTGAATAAGCTCTGGTATGATTGAGGGCTTTACCATCTCCCTTAGCTTATCATCTAAAGGAGCCATATACGGGTTAAATTTCTCGTCTACATCCCCAGGAAGGGAACCTAGGTTTCGTTCTCCACTTTCAACTACGGTTCTAACATAAAATAGATCAAGATCAATATTAGTGCTTAAGAAACGAAGCGCCGAATAAACGGCTACGTAGGTTTTGGTGGTACCTGCAGGGCCTGCACAAAAAACAACATTAGTTTTTGGGTCAAGAGATAAGTCTAAAAAAGATTTTTGCTTATCTGTCAGTCTTTTGGATTGGACATGAAAATGAGAAGTTAGTCCGTTAAAACCTTGAATATGTTTCGCGAGATCCCCATCAGCTGCCAGTGCCTTTTTTCTAGCCATCTATATATAATACACTTAGTATGTGTATATTAAAATATGTGGGTGAGATTTTTATTATTTTTATTATTATTTGGAGTGGTAGAATATCGCCTTATCAAAGATAATTATGATCCCCACTTGCTGAAGGCCGCACAGGAATTAAAAAAAGCTAATGTAATAATGCTTTTACAAGACGAGTCTATTAGAGAACTAATTGATATTAGCCAACGCCAACAAGATATATTATACAATTACGAAATTATAATAAAAAAATACCAACAAGAGTTGTACTATAGAGACACACTAAATAAAAGAGCATTATATGACCCAAACTGAATTTATGAAAAAACTAGCTAATAGTTATTCTTTATATGAAGCTGCCAAGTGGCTTAGTAAAATACGGATTGAATTCCAAAATAAGAACGCGGCAGACCTTCTTAAGCTAGATCGCGTAAATGAAGTACATAAAGTCCTACTTGCAGACCTTAATAAAAATGAAAAGCCAAAATGAAGCTATAGACATTTGTCTTGAGTTCGCTGATGAAATTTTTCATAATCCCGAAATCACTAACATTATTGTTCGTATAAGGAAGGACTTGGTATCAGAACTTCATTACGAATTAAATATCTTGAATTTTGGCCTCAAACGCGAGACCCGAGAGAGCTCCGAATATTCTCTCGTTAACTTTGAAAAAATTTATCCTATTGATTTTTGATTTTTTGCGTTCTGTTTGTAATATAGGGCATATGCAAGAAGAAAATACGAATTCCCCTGTGGCTACGGAACCTTCCGCAAGCGAGACTCCAACCGCAGACGGACCTTTCAACGACGAGGTCTTAGAGCAATTGAAAATGTTTGTAGCCCAGCGCATGTTTGAAGGCGTTGCCTTTACGCAGGTGCTATCGACAATTGACCTCCAATGTCGCAAGCAGGCGGTTCAGAGAATTGAGGAAGCCTCTCAGGAAGACCTGCAAGCTATTTTTGCTGATATGCAAGAATCCCTTGCAACAGCTTACGAAAGTCAAGAAGCTGAAGTAGCAGCCGCTCAAGCGCAGGCTGTAGCCGCGAGTGAAGATATTACAGCCTCTGAAACTCAAGAATGCTGCGAAAAGCCCGACGACTGCGAAACTCCCAAGGAGTGTCCTGGCGAATAGCTCTCTATAATTCTCTATAGTCCACTGTAGTGCTGAGCTACTTTCGGTTCTCTATCGTCCACTATAGCATTGGGCTACTTTCGGTTTTTTTTAAAATCGATTTTGATTATGAAAATACCCACCCCCCCGCAAGATTTCTAAATTGCGTTGAGGTTTTCTTTTGAAAAATGGGGGGGAGTGCTTGAACTGCCCCAGTTACTATCGACTATCGACTATCAATAGAGATTGCGATAAAAATGGCTATGGCTGTAATTAAGATAGGTTCAATCATTTTTAATATAAGTTAATATGTTTACTTAAACATTGCGAGCATTGCAGGACTGACTGCGTCCATGTCAATCTGTTCCTCGTCGTCTTCGTCGATGGGGTCAACGTCAACGTCGGTCTTGAGCAAGACGACTTCGTCAAGGATGTCCTCTTTCGAGGCTTGGGTTTGTGTACCGTCAATGCCTTCTTGGACATCTTGCTCAGCTTTAAGCTCAGCAAAGAGGGATTGAAGGGCGAGAGGGAGTTTTGATATACTTTTCATAATGTGGTTTTTAATTTGATTCTTTTAATAGTTTGACAGAAATTTTGACAAAGTCAAGCGAATAGGAAAGTTTTTTTCAACTTCCCTTGAGAGCCTCCAACTCTCCACGGATGTGGTTGACGTGCATTGCACGCATTGCACGCAATGAGTTCTTGCGTGACTTGTTAAGTCGTGCAGTCCACTCGTTAAGTTGGGTTTGAAGGCGAATGATTTTTTGTTCTTTTTTCATAATGTGGTTTTTAAAAGGTCTTTCTTAATTTTCTATGTAATACATTATAAAGCATTTTGCGAAAAATACAACGACAAACTTCGGCCCCGAGGCCAGTCATAGAGCCAAACAGCAAAATAAATGCACAAAAAATTGCCTAAAGCTCTCTAAATTGCGGAAAATTCGGCGGAAAATCATTTAATCGGATTAAATCGAATTTAATTCGGAATAAATACTACTTGTATGCACTTGTATGTATAAAGTCATCGGCCGCCAGCCCAGTGATAGAGCCAAATGGCACGGCGCGGGCTGCACGTCCCGTGCCAAAACCATCGGCCCCCAGCCCAGTCATAGAGCGGGCTAGCGCTCGATGCCCGACCAACACAAGAAGCAAAGGCCAACCGACCCAACGGCAAACCCTGCACATATAATAATTGTAATCATTTTTAATATAAATTATTCATCGTGCAAAATCCAAATTGCTTGATCGCTCGGCAAGTCAAGTTGATCGGTGACTTCTTCAAGCCTGTCCTCATTGGCTAAAACGCAGTCAATGCTCATGGGTAAATCTCGACCAGTATCTTTATAAAATGGATTATCCTTGCGTAAAATAATGTTGTGCTGGTTTAATGAGGTGAGGACAAAAGGGACTTCTGACAAATCTTTCATTTTGCTTTTTTGAATACTAAAACGTAATTGTTGTTTTTCTTGTCTTTAATGACTTGATACTTTTTTCCGATTGTAATCATTTTCTTTCTTAATTGTTTAAAATGTTTCTTGTGATGCGGTCAAAGGATTTGTTAATCTCTTCGTGCTGGTGTTTCTGTAAAGCCTTTTCTTGTTCATCAGTCCAAGGGGTTTCCTCGATTTCTTGAACATCAATAACCTTGGCAACCTGCCCAAAGTCTGTCCACTTGTCCCCAACCTTTAGAGCTTCATTGGTTTTGATTGACTTGCGGTGTCCAACTTCCAGCCAGGTTGATGGTGTTGCTTGGATGATTTCTAATGTTACTTGATACATGGTTTTTGATTCTTTATATAGTTTGACAGAATAATGTTTAAAGTCAAGCGTTTTCTCGCTGTAGCCTGTTAAGCTTGGCAACGAGATGCTCGCGATGCATTGCACGCATTGCACGCAATGAGTTTTTGCGTGAGCGGTTCAGCCTGTCAGTCCATTCTTGGATCTGCTTTTCAAGGCGAGCAATTTCTTGCGTTTCTGTTGCGTGAATAAGTTGGTTTTTTGTCATAATGGTTTTTTTGTTTGTGGTTTAAAATAAAGGTTTACAGATCAAGGATCTGCTTGACTACAACGCCATTGCTGGCATTGAGGAGGTGGGTAACTTCCCCACCGATTGAGGAACAATGTTCATGCTCCGCATCCCAGCGGGCGAGATTGACCTCGGCAGATTGCTTGGCAAGCTTGACGGCTTGCTTAGGTGACTTGGAGAACCCAAACCCGCAAGCGGAATCTCCAGCGTGAGGTGTGATGAAAAAGTGAGTGGCTTTGAATAACTGCATGGTTTTTATCTTTCTTGGTTAGGTCTTTCTTAATTGTCTATGTACCATTATAAAGCATTTTTCGAAAAATACAACGACAATCTTCAGCTCTGAGGCTAGTCATAGAGCCAAACAGCAAAATAATCTCATAAAAAATCGCTTAAAGCTCTTTAAATTGTGAGAAATTCAGCGGAAAATCATTTAATCGCATTTAATTCGATTTAATTCAGATTAAATACTACTTGTATGCATTTATATGCATAAAGGCATCGGCCGCCAGCCCAGTCATAGAGCCAAATGGCACGGCGCGGGCTGCACGTCCCGTGCCAAAAAACCCTGCCGAGGAGAACCACCAACCTCGACAGGGCCACCATAAATAAAAGTTAATACTTTTTAAGCAAGAAACTTCATCCAGTCCATCAGAACAACGTGCGACACATACAGAAGGGTAGTCAAGGCGAATATAATTAATGGAGTTTTCATGTTTTTGTTTTTTTTGATGATACTTAAAAGTTAATCTTTTGTAATAGCTTCGACAAATCTGACTTGGTCAAAGTTGGGATTGAGATCCTGAAATTTTACTGACAGATCAAAGGCGATAGCTTCGACAACATTCATTACTGAATTGTGGTGACTTGTAGACCCAGGAGACGCAATAGTGTAAGCCTTGTTAAGGGTTTGGGCGATAAGTTCAAAATGTTTCTTTGTCATAATAGTTTTTTCCTTCTTTTAGAATAAGTTAAATTGTAGGTTTGGGTTTTTTGTAATCACTTCGACAACACGGAAAACATTTCCGCCTTGTTTAAATAAAATGCTGTTCATCTCGCAAACGGAAAGCTTTCCGTCCGTGGTCATTGTAACGCCTGACTTGACAACAGAATTGTCATCAGGGTTGATAATATCAATTAATAGTTTATGCATGGTTTTTTTGGTTTGTGGTTTTTAATCTTAATATAATAATAGTATGACAGAATTTTTTATAAAGTCAAGCGTTTAATCTACGAGGCAGTCAGCCTTGACCCATCGAGAGTTCATCACGCAAGATCCTTCATCCTTTAAAATTTTGTTGAGATGTGAGCGACTACTGGCAACCCGAACCCGTGGCAGGCTTGACTTGTAGCAACCTTCTTGGTCAAGTGTTGTCCAGATTGCGACATTGTAATGTGTCGACCATTTGCGGATTTCAATTTTCTTTTGCATAATATGTGGTTTTTTAATTGAGTTAATTTAATTAGTTTATTCTTATAGTATGACAGAAAATGGGAAAAACTCAAGTAGAAAGATCGGCCGTGAGGCCAGTGATAGAGCCAAACAGCAAAATAATTGCATAAAAATCGCATAAAGGCCGCTCGAATCGTTAAAGTTTTTCGATTAAATCATTTAATGGGATTTAATTCGGATTAAATACTAAATAAATGTAACTTGTATGCACTATAAGCATAAAGCTATCGGCCGCCAGCCCAGTGATAGAGCCAAATGGCACGGCGCCGCCTGCACGTCCCGTGCCAAAAAAGAATTGCCCGCCGAGGAGAACCACCAACCTCGACGGGCTACCATGTCATTGTAATCAAAGTTAATCTTTTGTAACAGCTTCGACAAATCGTGCTTGGTCAAAGTTTGGATTGAGATCCTGAAATTTTACTGAGAGGTCAAAGGCGATAGCTTCAACCGCATTTTTGTTGTGGTCGTGCTTGTGTGCCTTGTTAAGTGTTTGGGCGATAAGTTCAAAATGTTTCTTTGTCATGGTCTTTTAATGTTTTTCGGTTAATGCAATAATGGTCAATCCAATAAAGGTCAATGCCGTCATGGCAATGGTGATCTCGACTAAATTGTAGGATAACCAATAAAGAGGGTTTGAAGTGATGTCTGACATGGCATTACCTTTTTAAGCACTTAGAGGCAAAACCCTTGGCAAGATCTTCGCTACCAAATTCTTTGAGGAATTGTTCAACCTCAAACACAACGGAGGAAATCGCATCGTGAGCAACCTTCTTGTGGCTTTCATTGTGGAAGGGTAACGGAAGGTTTGGGCATTTAACCTCAAGGTTAATTGCATTAATAAGGGTTTGAATCTTGGACTTTTTTGTGATGAATTTTTTCATATGGTTTTTGTTTTGTGGTTTTAATCTTAATCTTTTAATAGTCTGACAGAATTCCCTGTAATGTCAAGGCTTTTAGGAAAAAAATGGATGTTTTTTCACTTGCCAAGGCATGAAGGCAACACGCTTTTGACTGCGGTACTTACGGCAAAGGATTTGGTTGCCCAACCGATCGGTGCGGTAGTTTGGGTCAATTACTTGAAAGACAGCTCCTGTCTTGTTTGTTACTATATCATTTAATTTAATCATGACTCTAGTATGACAGAATTTTTTATAAAGTCAAGTGTTTTGTCAAAGTTTTTTTGCGGTGAACAAATGTATGCAAAATACCTACAAATCAAGTTGGCACGGCGCGAGCTGCACGCCCCGTGCCAATCTCGCTAGTGCGCGAGCAGATCCTCAAGGCATAGATCCCAATGGAGATCGGCCTTGCGCTGCAAATCTTGTTCCTCCATGTCCGTCAGGATTCTGTCCTGTTCCTCAGGTGTGGGTTGCTGGGAATCGAGCCAAGCGCCGAAGCCGTGAACAGTTAAAGCGCGTTCGGTTGAATCTTGGCGGGCGAGGTCTTGGATTGTCATAATGGTTTTTTGTGTGTGGTTAATCTTAAGTTTAAAGAATTATCTCATAATAAAAGGCTTTTGTCAATGACCTTTTTGAATCTTTTTTTGTGCTAAAAATGTATGCAGTTTTATCTTGTTTGAATTGTCGAGATCCGAAAATCGAACCATTGTGGTTGCGATGGCAAAATCGCTTGGGGCATTTGCTTTGCCGATTAACTTTGTAAGGTTGCCGATAATAATTTGTTTGTTCATGGTTTTTAATTTTCTATGGTTTTAGTATGACAGATTTTTCTGTAAAGTCAAGGGTTTTTTAATTGACCCTGTTCGCAGGGCTGGCTTGCGAAGGATGCTCGCAAGCGTGAACGCTGACAACCCTAACGCATCTACGGGAATGCTCGCCTTCTGCGCCTTCGCCAAAGAAAGAATTGACCGCTTCCTGAGCGTTTGCGCCCCAAGCTGAAGCCCTAAAGGAATGATTGGGGTTGCTGTTGGATTGAAGCAACAGGGCAAACCGAGGTTGCGCCAGTAAGGCTTGATGCTGACGGTGCAACGAATTGACTGCACGTAATTCACTTGCGGACAAGTTCTGGTTTGGTCTTCTGACTGGTTGGCTTCCCATGGTTTTTGATTTCGTGGTTTTAATTAAACTATTCTTATAGTCTGACAGAAAATTGTATAAAGTCAAGTGTTTTGTGAAAGTTTTTTCGTTAGCGCTAAATGTATGCACTTTTAATACACATGCACTTGGCACGGCGCGGGCTGCACGTCCCGTGCCAATCCTGAACGTAGGCCTGTAAGTGACTTCCGCGTCGCCCTACCCTATCGGGTAAGATAAGCGTATATAAAAATCGCTACAATAAGAATAAATACTGATTCAGCCATTAGTAAGGTCTTTGTGGGTTTTTTCGTTATCGTCTAGGTCTAACACTTTCATCCTTCGCTTTTGGGCAAGCTTTTTAGCAAAACGAACCGCCTCGATGCGCGAACTGAATTGATCCACGAGCTTGTTGTAAATACTAACATTTATCCAGTTGTCGAAGTTTACGTGTCTTTCGATTTTAATCATTATGCTATAACTTTAAAGGTTTTATTGGTGAACAGCCAAAAAGTGCCTTTGGGCATTCCCTTAACATTTGCAGGACGAAAAAAGGTCGCCTTGGTCGTGAGATCCTCTTTGACCTCGGCAACTTCAAATTCATCTCCCACGTTAAGAAGGTGTTCATTTATACGAAGTGGTTTTATAACTTTTAATCTTATCATGCTTCTAGTTTGACAGGTTTTTAGTTTTTGTCAACTCTTTTTTCTATACCAATGGGTTTGAGGGTAACGGATTTCCTTGTGCGATTAAGCTTTCAAGCTCTTTAATCTTTTTCAATTCTTCTTGCGCCCCAAGGATGAGAGAAACCGCTAAGGTATCTCCATGCTTTGCTTTTTCAAAATTGTCGGCGAGGATCATTGCTAGTGTTTCTTTTGTCATGTTTTATAATTTTCTATGTGTTTTACGATTTTCTATATCTTTAAGTATGTAGGCTTTAAGGCGTTTCTTCCAGTTGTTAAAATTTTGATCTTTCATGCGTTAACGTAGTTTTCGAGTAATCTTTTTGTTTCGGTGGATGCAGATCCAGCGTAGTGTTTCCACTCGCCATCTACTTTTTTAAAGAGGTGACTCCATTTTGCATAATAGTCAAACATTCTCAAGAGTCCGTTAGGTAATAATTCTGGTTGTCCGTAATAGTTCATGATTTTTTCTTTTGGATTCTTTCCATCACTATAGTTGCCCGCTCCTTTGCGTCTTCTACGCTCAAGTGACTGCAAACTCTTTTGAAGGTTTCCCAGTCCAGCCGAGGCTCAGGCAAGGACAACCAAACTACTTTTCTTTTCCAACTTTTCATAACCTTAGTATGACAACATTTTACGTAAAGTCAAGGGTTAATCGCAAAAAAAGTAAAATAATTTAACCTAGTGTTTGTATGCACTTGTATGCACTTGTCGGCCGTCAGCCCAGTGATAGAGCCAATTGGCACGGGGCGTGCTGCACGTCCCGTGCCAAAAAAGCCCTGCCGAGGAGAACCACCAACCTCGACAGGGCGCACCATGCCTATACAAAAGTTAATACTTTTTAATACTTATGCAGTATCAAGCTCTTCTTGAAAATCAATTTTCTCTCCAATCTTTTGTTTGATCCACTCTTGGACATCATCCGCTTGGAGCTTTGCCATTAGATAGCTGATCTGTTCTGGACTTTGCCAGCCAATAACATCATCAGCGCAAGAAAGCGGAATCCACTCCTTGCCTTGAAACGCTCCTACTTCGTAAAGGTCAGACTCAACGCTTCCATAAAGACCTCGGCCAGCTACGACAGAAATTGAGATGCTGTTGCCAAGCTTGCAACTAGCTTGAACGCTTTCCGAGTTGTTTGCGTGAGGTTTAAATTCTAAGTCTTTGAATAATTTCATGGTAATAATAATGTAGTAGTTTTAGGTTTTTGTCAAGTAGAATTTTAATTCTTCCGAGTAAGGTTTCCAAGCTTGGTCTTTCATAGGTTTAAGAATTTTCGTCTTCCATGTCAGAAAAAACCTCGTTAAGCTCATCATGGTCGAGAGCCGAGTCTGTCCAGCTTACTCCGTCAGGAGTCTCGAAAGCTAGACTGGTAGTTTCGTTGACTTCCTTCATGCCAGCGACAAAATCGAGATAGTTTGAAAAATACTTTGCGAAATTATAAATTCCTTCATCTCCGCCAATCCAAAGGGCGACGTTCCAGGTTGCGTGATTGCTCCAGCCGTTGTATTCGTTTTCTTGTGTCATAATTTTTTTTGGTTCGTTTAATTTTGTACCTTTTAGTATGACAGAATTTTACATGAAGTCAAGTAATAATTGAAAAAAGATAAAGTTTTTTTGCCTGCCTTAAGATATATGCAAAATGCATACAAATGTAATTGGCACGGGGCGTGCAGCCCGCCGCGTGCCAATCTCACATGGCATGGTAGCAGAGCGGGGTGATGGGCTTTTTATGCAAAATGATTACATATCGTGGAACGAGTGATAACCATAATCGAGATCCACGGCCTCGTCCTGCCTCCACTGGTTTTGACCAGTAGCATCAGGAGACTGAGCATCCGCCAGAAACTCCTGAGCGTCTTGGCGTGCGTCGCGCTCACCAGCCTGATACTGGTCGGCCCAGATCCGCCAGTTGTCGCCCGTGTCGGCATAAACGGAGGGATTCATGCAATTGGACTCCCGACCCTCAAAGCCTGCATCGAATGCATCCTTGGCGAGTTGGTTGGTGTCGGTGATGTAAGTTTTGGTTGGATCGGACATGGTTTTTATTCTATAGGTTAATCTTAATTATAATAATAGTATGACAGAAAATTTAGTGAAGTCAAGGCTTTTAGGAAAAAAATGGATGCTTTTTTAATCCCTTGCAACGGATGCCATGCCTGACTTGTGACTGATACAAACGGCAATTTGCAACTTCGCCCCAACTAGGATGATTGACAATTTCTTCAATCTCGTAAATTTCTCCTGTACTGGCGGTAACAATGTCGCCCTTTTTTAATGTGGTTTTTACTTTAATCATAACCCTAGTATGACAGAAAAATCTATAAAGTCAAGAATCAATTACACAAAAAATAAAGTTTTTTTGCGGTGGACAAATGTATGCATTTTGCATACAAATTAAGTTGGCACGGCGCGGGCTGCACGTTCCGTGCCAATCCTGAGATTGCCAAATCCCCGCAGGCTTCCTCCTAAGGGTAATATTTGGAGCTTCTCTATTTAGCTCCTATTTGGAGCTTCTCTATTTAGCCCCTATTTGGGCAAAGGACATATAATTTTTCTTGCGCCTCTTTTCTTTCTTCGGCCTCTCCATGCACCATAAGATCAAGAAGGTAATCAATCAATTGTACCCTTGACATATTCATGTCCTTAATGGCAGGATCTGTTTCTATTGTATCTATTGTATGCATAAT
>Ga0114996_10000965_pt1 | contig 39693 bp, 32 predicted proteins | sample ArcticOcean_MG_C_4_FD_87039 | JGI IMG/M metagenome (GOLD analysis project Ga0114996, IMG submission 87039) | Marine microbial communities from western Arctic Ocean - ArcticOcean_MG_CB4_134 | ecosystem: Environmental > Aquatic > Marine > Oceanic | place: Arctic Ocean: Canada Basin | collected... | reverse complement strand
TACCCCCCCTCGTACGATGAGCACATCGTTGTAGCCGTCATTGTCGATGTCCCCGGCCATGATGGATTCAATGGCCGAACTTGGTTTGTCTTTTCGCCAGATCTCAAGGGCTGAAGAACGGTCTGCAGCCAAGCGATGAATGATGAGAGCGTCTGGGCCGTTCGGTCCACTCTTGCGCGTTCGAATCAATTCGGGTTCACCATCATCATCGAAGTCTGTGAGTGCGCCCGCAATACCCGCATGGGCGGGCAACGACCACGATTAGGTGCCGCCGCGAACGGTGAGGTTGCCTTCTTTGTCTATGGATGTACGGAGCATGGCGGTCGATCCCTCTGCGAAACGATGCAATCCACCAAAGAGATTCCAGTGAAGGCCTTTCCATGGATGGTAGGCTCCCCCCCCACCGAGATGCCAGATCGACACGCGAGCATTCAGATGATTACGGCCCCAAGAAACATCGCCCTGTACGATCTGCACACGATTGGGATCGTCGTCACGGGGTTCCACCATGAGCGGGGGTCCGCACAAAAGTGCTCGTGTCTCTAGGGTGCTCCCGTGCCCACAGGAAAAACGCCGTTTCGACAAGCGTAGTGGCTTTAATTGGCCATTGTGCAGGGTCAAGACGTGTCCATGCTTGAGGTCGCTTGTCCAAAACGCAATCTCTTCGGTGCCGTCGCCGTTGACGTCTCCGGTAACGATAGCACCGAAGTGGTCTCGAGAGCGTCGGCTACGACGGGTAAGTTTAGAAAAGTCGTAGGTGGTCACCGGCTCGGGTGCGTGATTGGGAAGCCAGCGATGTACAGTCAATTTGCTTTGGTGTAGCAACACGAGTTCCTGGAACCCGTCGGCATCCAGATCCCCAGCGGCCCCACTCAGGATCGTTTTGAGATCTGCGATCGGTAGCGGCTCTTCTCGAAATGAAGGCTGACTTTGACGGATGGGTGGACGATCCATCAACGCGCGAAGTTCTGCATCGATGCGCGTGCTGAAATAATAGTGTCCCCGAACGCCACCCGGCGGATTTCGAATTCGCGACCAGAGGGTGATACCGACTTCATAATGGTTGCCCACGGCGTGGAGGTGGTTCCGTTCTATAAAGAGTTCGACGACCAAAAGTCGGGTGATGTCTGCATTGCGAGCCCCTTCGAGCAGTTCATCCACGTTCGACCAAGGAACATTGTTCATGAATTCGAGCTGAACGGCTCCCATTCTCTTTCTTAGCTCGCCCTCTAGTCGGGCAAGGATGGATTCCGAGAGTCCCTCGTTGGAGCCCATGGTCGCGTTGTGACGAAAGCGAGTGACCACCATCAGCCGATGACGGCTCTTGAGCGGAGCCACAACCTGAGGCCAGCAGGAATCGACGAACTGTGTCACAAAACGATCAACGGTTGAGCGCGGTTTGGCCGTTGCATTGGGAGCACCAATGAGCAGCCCGACCCCGAAGAGCATAACCAGGACGGCGGATTTATTCAGTGTATTCGCTATCAAGGTACCCTTGTATCGACAGCCCTTCCGATTTAGAGGCGTTGGTGGAAGCGGTGGTTGGCCGCGGCGTTTCATCGTCAGGCTGAGTCGTCTTCGCCCGCAAGGGCTTTCTACCCGTTTGGGGATACCATCCCACCGGCGTACCGCGTAATGCCGCGGACATGAACTGCGACCATACGGGCGCGGCCAGCTTCCCTCCCGTAGCCTTCCGAATGGGCCGCCGATCGTCAAATCCGACCCACACCGCCGTTGCGAGCGCCGGTGCGTAGCCCACAAACCAGTTGTCGATTCCTTGCTGTGTGGTTCCCGTTTTCCCTGCGGCGGGTCGTCCGGCCAAACGCGCGCGTTTTCCTGTGCCTGTCTCTATCACCGCTTTCAGCATTTTGCTGATGGCGTGGGCCGTCTCTTTGGACGTTGCCCGGACGGGTTTGTCCACGGGTTCGTAGATGGTTGTGCCGCTAGCATCTTCGACTCGTGTGACAATGTGGGGCTCTTGGTACAAGCCTTCACTGGCGAAGGTCGCGTAGGCGTTGGCCATTTCCATCGGCGATACCGCCGTCGACCCCAGTGAAATGGATAAATCGTGTTCAATGGGAGACTTGATACCAATGGATTTGGCAAATGTACGGACCTCGCGCACCCCCGTTTTCTCCAACACTTTGACGGCGATCACGTTGATCGATTTGGCCAGCGCCTCTTCCATGGAGTACTTCTTGCCATCGTACTTGTTGGAGAAATTGCGAGGCTTCCAGTATCGTCCGCGACCGGTGCGATAGGACTCGGGCACGTTTACCATGGTCGTGTCAGTCGAGATCGCCCCGGTTTCGATACCGGCGGCAAACACAATCGGTTTGAACGTGGACCCCGCCTGCCGTTTGGCCATCGATGCTCGATTGAAAGGGTGCGTGTTGTGGCTATATCCACCCACAATTGCCCGAATGGCGCGTGTTTTCGGTTCAATGGAAACCAGGGCGGCTTGCAGGCCTTGATCCAGGGTGAGTACGTTGTTGGTGCCGGCGTCATCGCTGGCCGTTTGGACGTTGAATCGAGGGCTTACACGAAGCACATCACCCACTCGGTAGATGGCATCGACCGTTTGCCCTTGTTGTGCATAGCGTTCCACAGAGGAAAAGGGCAGCCGCATGTCGCCCAGTCCTACATCGACCCGATATGCGTGGTTCTTCATGTCTTTGCCGGTGACTACGCCCAGGACGATGCGGCCGGAGCGCAATCCATTCTTGTGCAATTTCTTTCGCAATGCACGGACGTATCCTGGGATCCGGTCTCTAGACAGGGGCCGCTTTTCAATGGGTTTCCACAATTGGTATTTCCGGTCCAATTCCGTGAGTTTGTCGGTGACAGCTTCTTCTGCCTTCCGCTGCATGTTCGTGTCGATGGTTGTCCATACTTGCAGGCCACCTCGGCGAATCAGGTTGCTATCAAATTTTTCTGTGAGGAGCCGCTTGACCATGTCGACACCGTAACGGCCCAACCCGAGATGAGGCTCTCCTTCTGGTTTTGGGCGAATGGGCTCTCTCTTGGTTTTCGTTGCGAGCTCTGGCGTGACGTAGTCGTATTTTGACGCCATTTGGTCGATGACGAAGTCACGTCGTTGTATGGCCTTTTCCATATTGCGAAGTGGACTGAAGCGCTCGGGAGCGGAAATCAGTCCAGCCAGGAGTGCGCATTCGCTGAGGGTGAGGGATTGAAGATCTTTGCGAAAATAGAACCATGCGGCCTCGACCACACCATAGCGCCCATGGCCCCAGTAGATCTGGTTGAGATACAGGTACAAGATCTCGTCTTTGGTCAGTTTTTGTTCCAGCTTTCGCGTGAGCACGATCTCTTCCAGTTTTCGCGCAAAGGTTCGTTCTGAGGAAAGGTAGAAGGTCTTGGCCACCTGTTGGGTGATGGTGGACGCACCTTGGCTGATACGTTGGTCGCGAATGTTGGCATACATGGCGCGCATCATGCCCCAGTAATCCAAGCCCGTGTGTTTGTAGAAATCTGCGTCTTCGGCGGCCAACACAGCATCCTTGACGATCTTGGGGAAGGCATCGAAGGGCACCACCGTACGGCTTTCGTCACCAATCACTGCGAGTACATCGCCCTGGCGACTGTACACGCGTGTGATTTGCGCCGCATTGGTCACATAGTCTTCGGGTTCGAAAACGGGGGGGAGTCGGCTCTCAAAATAAAGAACGAGACTCCAATAGCTCCCGATAGCGAGAACGATGCCGATCAAGGACAAGATGATCGCAACGCGAATCAAGCGAACCCACCATCGCCGTTTGGTTTTGTCCTTCTTGGTCTTACGCTTTCGACGGCCTTTATCTGGAGTTCGCTCTTCCAAGTTCTCTTGCATCGAAGCGATACGGTCTGATTTCTCGTCCAAATAGGAAGGGTTTTTCTTCATAGGTCGTCAGAAAAGCAACCGGTGTGCCAGATCCAGCGTCATTACGACCTAGGGGCCTGGGCGAAGGTATTTGAATTCTAAAATTTGGGTCATGGTTTCGGGTTCGAACTCGTGTGCAGCGTAGCCGCAGACCTTGATTGTCGCAAGTTCGAAGTGGTTGTGCAGTGGCGTCTCCGAGCGGTGGATCCGTGAACTCGTTGAGAATAATGTTCCCTGCGAGGGTTTGAGCGATGCAATGGAAGTGTGTCTGTGATGCCGCAGCTATCCGGATGAATTGACACAGTGGAGTGGGTCCGCCATGCTCATCACCACACTTTTGGAGGAGCCCCATGCCATTTGATTGGAACCACCCGAAAGCCGCCTCCATCAGCCCAGGGCGGTTTCGCGAGCAATTCGTCCGGTCCATTAAAGAACGGGCTCTATTGCTCTGCAACCTACGATACGGACGGGCGGAAGTCGTCCAGCGTATTCAGGCAGCGTTGGACTGGGAGTTCGACACATCCATTGGAGCGACAACCCGCCCAAGTTTCTATGACGAAGTACCCGCTATCGTTGCATCAGTATACGAATTTGCAGGTCATCCTGCTGCCAAGAAGAAGTCGAGTCCAAGTGGCCGCAAAAAGTCCACGAAGTCCCGCCGAAAGCCCTAGCTCATGGTTGGTTTGACGTATCGGCCGTTCGGTTGGGCGATTGCTGGCCTGGCTATGCTCCTTATGGTTTGGGTCGGCTGTCGAAAACCCAATGTGGAAGTGGAGGAAGGGGTTGTCCCTCTACCCCCTGGACCCGGACGGGTGGCGGCGAACGCCGGAACCCAACTGACCGCCGCTGCTCCGGAAAAGGTATTGGCGCTCACACTGGAACAAGCGTGCGCCGTGGTGGACAAACACTTGGAAAACTATGGTGTGTCCACCCAGTCTCGGCAATGTGACCGGCTGATCGAAAGCAACTTAATGCTTCGTTTGGATGGGTATGTCCTCGGGAAGGACAGCAATGATGACCCGGTGAACAATCGGGTGATCAACATATGTCTCTGGCCGATGAGTGACGGCGAGCAGTGGCAGGTAGGATATGTCGACCAGATCAATCGACCCTGCGAAGGGCGGGAAGACTATTGTAAACAGGGTGCATTTCGAGTCGTGCACGAGCTTAGCCTCGATGCTTGTCCGGGTGACCAGGCTCACAAGATCAAATCCCCGGAACGTGTTTTGGAGCGCTTGGCGGGCACCTGGGTGTCGAACGAGGAGCAATCTACGACATACGAACGCCTCGAAATCGACTCAAAGGGGAGGTTTTCAGCCTGGCGTAAGGACCAAACCCTTCAAAAGGGTGTCCTGACGCTCCTGGGCGCGAATCGGTTGGCCATCAAGAGCGACCAAGGGCAGGGGTTGGATCTAGCGTTTGAAGTGTTCAACAACACACTCCACCTGGCCAATGGTTTGATCGTGCCTGCTCCGGACCCGGAGTCCTTCTTAATCGTGCTCAATTCCAGTGAGCGAGTGCGTCGATTTGGTGGTGTGTGTTATCGACTTCGGGACCGGCCTCAAGACTTTCCGCAGAGGTTGCCTTGTTCTGTTGAGAAAAAAGAGGAAGGTCTTCGCTTCACAGTCAAACTGGATGAGTTGCGCACGCTACGGTTCTATCGACATCGGTCGATGTGGATGGATTCCGAGAGCCTGGCACAGCGCTATCAACGAGAAGCATCCGTATCACCGGGTTCAAGATAGACGTTCGAATCGACGTAAACACTTTGTTCTGATGTTGTGGAGCAGGTGGGGGCGTGACGTGCTTATTCGGCCTTTTCGACTTCGTGCGCTTCTTCCACAACAGGTTCGCCGGCCGTCGGGGCCGTCAGTTGTGGCGCCGGACCTTCCTGGGGCGTCACTTCGATATCTTCGTGACCCGTAGAGGCCTTCTTGAAGTTGCGAATACCCTTGCCGAGAGCGTCCCCAATTTGAGGGAGTTTTCCAGCACCGAATATAATGAGAACGATCACAAGGATGAGCACCAATTCACCGACACCCAGTCCGCCGAGCAAAAGTATTTTCATGTTCACACTTATATCGTGCTGTTCTGGAACAGGCAAGCACTGCGCTTGAGATTCAGAGGTTTCCAATTTTGTCGAGGGTGCGTCCGATTGTGTCGGTGGTCTTCTTGACGCGATCGACGCTGCCCTCAATTTTTTTCTGAATTCGGTCGGGTGTTTCGACGACGTGGTCCACCTTTCTCGCCACTTCATCCGGTTTTCGAAGGGCGTCGTCTTGGGCCTTACGCAGATTGTCCAGCCGCTTTTCCTGCTTGTCGGGATCCATTTCGGTGTAGTCCACCGCAGGGGCCGGATCGCCGTCTATTCTCTTGATCCGATTACCCCACGTCACCACGATGTCGTAGTCCGTCTCCCAGTCCGGATAGATCGCTTTGCTGATCTTGCGCATCTGAACGCCCGGGTGCCCCACGATCTTGGCCACGACATAGGCGGTGGCTGCTGAGTGTTCTTTGAAGAACACCACCGGTCGCTTTCGGCCTTGTACCTTGTCTCGGAGTCCCACTTTTTCCACGGGGTACTTGAACTTCTTCAACAAGCCCTCAATACGATCCAGTTCGTGCTCTCCCAAGTCATAGCCGCTTACGTCCACCAGGCTATTGAAGATTTTCATTCGGGCAAAACCGGACACCGTCTTGTAGGGAACATGGTCGTGGATGGGGGCGAAGTCGGGGTCGAGCCGCGCTGAGTTGAGGCGCTTGAGGGCACCTTCCGATCCGATGTCTGCGAGGCGCTAAAGCAGGCCGACAGACTCCTCCGCTTTTTCCACAAATGCGTATTCAGCCGCTGCGTTGAACAAGCCATTTTCGTGACAGGGATTAATCTTGAGTGCGCCCAAGTAATGGGCCAGGGCTTTCTTCCTCTTCTTCTTGCGAAATGCTCGCACACCTTTGGAAACCAAGCTGCTTGCTTTGCGATTCGTTTTGGTACTCACCTCGGGGCACTGAAAAGGTTTTCGGTCGGTGACTGTCGCGTTGGATACCGCGGGCGTTGGGCGCCTTGTAGACGTCGTGGGGCGAGGTGTTTTGTCGGGCGTTGTCCTTCGCGTGCTGCTGGAAGAGGACGATCCGGAAAGGACGATGCCCACCTCTGATGCGGCTTGGTTTGCGAGATGACTGCCGCCGGAATCGTTCTGCCGAAGAGACAGATGATGGAGCGCCGTGATTCCTCGGACCAGGTGCTGCCGATCCGTCACGCTGGGTTTCGAGCGGTCCCAATAGGTGAGCCACAAGGCAACGCACTTCTTCAGTGAAGGCAGTGCACTCTGTTCCCCCTCGGAGAAGATCCGATTGCACTCGGTTCGGTGCGGGCTCCAATCGTCGGCCAGCGCCTCGTTGGCATCGAAGATGATTGAGACGCCAACGAGGAAGGCAACCCAACCCAAGAACCGTGTGCGCTTCACGATATGTACTCCTCTACAATGTTTTGAATGCATCTTTGGAATTACCAGAGGCACCTAAGTACGTCAACGCGTACGACTCTTGACATCGCCTCGCCTTCTCGCCATCCTGCCGATTGGTGTTCATGCGCTCATATACGACCATTTTTTTCCTCGGGAGCATCCTTCTGGGGGTCTTGTCATGCTCGAGTTCGTCTCCGAGTGAACAGCCCCCGTTTGCGTGCTCTACGGCTGGCTGCCCCAGCGGACATTGCAATCTGAAACTGTCTTTGCATACGGATTGCAAGGGGGAGGTTGATTATGCAGAAGTCCTGTTGGATCAAGCTCTGGAACCAACCTTGCTCAACTATGGTCAAACATTTGTGAGCCAGGGGGATATTCCCGTTGGTCCGGGTCATACCTATTATGTGCGCAGCGAAGACATCCAGTGGGGGCCACTGGTGTATAAGTGCATAGGACCCAACAGCGGGAGCATCGTGACGTTGTCCTGTTGTCCGGACGACAACAAAGAACAGTGCAATTAGTCGACGACACAGCTGCCGTTCTCCGGGAGTTGCATGTTTTTCGCTCACTCGGGGATTACTTTGAGGGCCGGTGGCAGTTGGGCATACGATTGTTCAGCGATGGCGGCGCCGTAGCGCCACTGATGCAAAAAGACAATTCTCCCCTCGATGTATGGGCAAAGTTGGCTGCCTCGTATGAGGGGGTTCAGGTGCTCCAGAAGAACCTGATGGACGAGTGGGCCTCCAACGAGGGGGTGGACATTGTCGACCATCCAGTGGGATTTCAGCTGATGGCGGTTCAGCTCCCTATCGAGGATATGTCGGTGCGCCTTGTGTTGGGTCCCTTTGTGTTTTCTGAGCAACGTGCCAGCCGTATGCGAACCATCCGGAAAGTGCTGGGTGGTGCTGATGTTCCTGTGTCAGTTTCGCAAGAATATGCCGAGCGTGTGCCGTCATTGGACAGACGAGACATCCATCACATCGCAGAGTTGATGGATATCCTCTCTAAGGAGGCAGCGCATCACGCGAGTGAGTGCCAGAATCAAGAGCGTCGACGAGAGAAACGGCGAAACACGAGCCGCAGTCGGCATGCGCACATCATTGGGGAAAGTGCGCCGATGTTGGAGCTGTTTCACACGTTGGACCGCGTTTCTGCAAGCGAGTCGACGGTGTACATCCATGGCGAGAACGGCACAGGAAAAGAGCTTGTTGCTCGTGAAGTGCATGTCAATTCCCCTCGATCCGACTCCGCGTTTGTGGTTCAGAATTGCTCCGCGTTGAATGACAATTTGCTGGAGAGTGAATTGTTTGGTCACATTCGAGGGGCATTTACGGGTGCCATCGCTAACAAGCCCGGGCTGTTTAACACAGCGGATGGCGGCACGCTCTTTCTTGATGAGATCGGTGAAATGAGTCCGGCCCTTCAAGTGAAACTCCTCCGCGTTCTTCAGGAAGGAACATTCACCGCGGTGGGCGATGTGGAGGTCCAGAAGGTAGACGTTCGCATTTTGTGTGCGACCAATAGGGACTTGCGTCAATTGGTTAAAGAGCGGTTTTTTCGTGAAGACCTCTTTTATCGGATCAATGTGATCAATTTACGGATTCCACCGCTGCGGGAGCGCAGCGACGACATCCCCCTGCTGATCGATCATTTCTTGTCACATCCAGCACAAGTTGAGGTGGCTCCATCAGCAAAGAACCGCAAGCCGAAGGCGGGCCCTGGTGGACGCAAACGGCTTTCGCACGAAGCACTCGCCTGTTTGATGGATTACGATTGGCCGGGCAATGTCCGCGAGCTTGAGAACGAGATTGAGCGTTTGATTGTGTTGAGTGGGCCGATGATTACGACGATTGATCAGGATCTGCTCTCCCCGCGCATTCGGTATCGTCCGCTGCCTGATCCAGCGTTGACCGCAGTCCATACAGATTTGAGTCTGCCAGAGGCTTTGGAAGCCATGGAACGTGCGATGATCTTTGAGCATTTGAAACGTTGTCGCTGGAACAAGACCAAGACCGCACAAGCATTGGGCGTGAGCCGCCGAAACCTCATCCGAAAAGTAAGCAAGTACGGACTGGATCGACGCCAGTCCTAATCGATGGGGGGCATCGAGTTCACCCACACACAGAACCATCCGAAACTGTGTTGGCTGGTGGACCTGTGTGAACCCGGTGGGGGATCAACCGCCTGAGTTGAAGACGAAGGGCCACTGCACTTTGCAGATACCCCCTTCAGGCTTGGGAAAGCGCATACGACGGATATTCCGAAGAATGCAGTTTGTTGCGGCACCATCACCCAGCGTATTCCCAATGGCGCTAGCGCCGGAAACACTGCCTGATGTGCTGATGGTCCAGCGAACTGTGACCTTACCGCGCAACGAAGCGTTCACTTGTAGTCGCTGTTCGTAACAGGCCCGAATAGCCCCGGCTCGACGGCGCACAACCCGGGAGATGTCGCCTTTCTTGCAGAAACCTGCGCTGCTTCCTGAGCCAATGCGTAGCTTTCCGACCTTCTTGACGCCTTTACGGCCTAAGCTAGCGTGCATGCCTGTACCACCACCGGTGTCGATCTTGCCCAGGCCGTGAATACGTCCGTAGCCGCCTTCACCACCACCACCGGTTCCGGTTCCCTTGAAGCCCATCCCACCGGAGCCGTGACCCATCACAAACTCAGAGCCTGCACCAGCCATGGCGATGGCCATCTTGTCACTCAACCCTTGGGCATTGTTCGACAAGATGTTGGAGATAGCCGCGATCTTATTGCCCTGCAATACGTCGACAAGTCCCACTTTCTTGGGATCGATCTTGGACACCATCTTGCCCTCGTTCTGGGGGACTTTCGACTCGATCTCTGGATCAATCTCCGGATCGCCGAACTTTCCTTCTTCCCCTTCGGCACGTTTGCCGGTGGTGTCCTCTTCTTCTCCTTCGTCTTCTTCTTCCTCTTCTGCGTCTTTCTCCGTGTCATAGACGGCAGCGATGCTGAGTTGCTTGAAAATGTGCGGTCGCCGCCGCATATCCACATGTTCCGCCCACACGAACAAAGCCATCAGAATGAGCCCAATATGAACGACTGCAGCGCTGGAAAACGCCGCCAAAATGTTCGAATCGGCGAATGCGGCCGCGCCGGCCATTCGCACCCGGATGGGGCGGACAAATTGGAAGAAAACGGCCAAGGGGCCAAAATGCAAGATGCCCCAGTCGTCGCTGTCCAATTGGACGTCGTTAAGACCGCCCGTTCCAGATGATTTCTGTTCAATGCACTGTTGTACGTTGAGGCTTTTTCCGCCGAGGTGAAGTTGCCCGTCCATGTCTCGCCCCAGAGATAGGCTATACTTTCCTGTGCGTGTTCCGGTAAAGAGTCTGAGGGTTTCGGGCAACCCGCAGCCTTGCGGCAGTGTAAATGTGTTGTTTATGTTCTCGCCGACGGTCACGGAATGAGGTTCCATGAAGATCTTCTCTTGGATGACGCTGCCGTTCCATAGCATAGCGACTCGAAGCGGGCGATGCTTGGCATCGATCGGCGGGTTGGCTCCAAAGACCCAAAGAGCGCCGATTAGAATGGTGAAGGCCCCCAAAAGAACATTGAAGAACCCTCGTTCTGTGGTGATCTGAAATTGGTCGCCAGCGCCAATAACGCCGTGGGAATCAAAGAATGCCCAGGCGAGCAATCCGAACAAGATCAGGGCAGAGAGGCTCTCCGACACGATGATCGCTCGACGTCGAAGGAACATTCCTATGAAGGTCATGAGACCGGCCAAAGCGGCGACGCTCAGGGCCAGTTGGCCCGGAATAAGCTGGTACGCAAATACCGGCGTTGTTTCGTCGGTGGCGGTTGCGATGAACCATGGATCGACAAACCCGCCTAGCGCGACGAGTAGGACTCCAATCAAGGTCAGGATGTTTCCAATGTAGCTCATGAATTCCTCAGCCGGACTGCTCCGTGGGGGCCGTAAACGGCCGCAGTATTCAACATCAATTCAATCTCACCGTTCCCTGGGCGGTTCCACGGGTTCGACGAGTGTAGGTTGAAACGTCGAAGTCCGTCAAGCGTTAGCCGGGCCCAGATAATGGTTTCATTTGGCACCCTATCGTGCCTTTACATGTCCATTGGATGCCGCATCGCTCGAAAAGTTCCGTAGGATGGCAAAAATTGTCGAGATTCGCGTTATCGGCCGAATCGGATTTGAAATCGTTTTCTCGCCGCATCAGCCTTTTCTACCAGGTGTTCTCGGTCGTAAAAACGAATGAGACGTGCCATGGCCTGGGATGGATATCGGCTTCGTTTGACGACGTTTTTCAACGCCGCTTCGGCTTCCGGGAGCAGACGCAGTTTTTCATAGACCTGAGCCAGTGTTAGTTGTCCCCGAATCGTGTTGAAACCGTGTCGTTGGACATTCTCGAGATGTCGCCGAGCGGCTTTCAGTTTTCCGAGGGATGCCAGCAACATCCCCAGGCGCTGTCGGGCGTCATGGCGGTTGACGTTGATTCTCAGGGCGGCTTCGTAGGCTCGAGCCGCGTCTTGGGTCCGTCCCAGTTCTTCCATCACCGCCCCGTATTCCAGATGTGGCAGAGCGATTTGGGGACGTGCTTCACGAGCATGGGTAGCGTGGGCCAGCAGCGTCTCGATGGGGACCCCGGTGATTCGGCCACAGCGGACAATCGCCAAATGTGGCATCCACCACGAGGGGAGTGCTTTGTGAGCTTTTTGGTACGCTTCGCACGCTTTGTAGATGTCGTTCTTACGCAACGCCCGGTCCCCTATATGCATCCATTGGGTGGCCTGCGTGGCTTGGTTCCGAACCATGCGGACGGGGTCGCTCTTGGGGGGCTCGGCCATGGCGTGATTCACGAGCAGCATGGCGAGAAGAGGCGCGATTGACTTTGACAGGTTCACATATAGCGAGATAGAAGGCTTAGACAGGGCTGTCAATGCACCATTTACGGACCGTTGTGCTGGTTTTGATTTGGGCCCCTCTTCTGGGCGTCGGCGCACTCGTGTCTGCAGACGAAGGCCAGACGCCAGCCCGGTATATGGGGGCACATATCGGCGGCGGACTCCTTGGAGGAACCGGTCTGCTCTCGTACGGTGGGTATGACGAAGAGTTGCCGTCCGTGATGGTCGGCGCCTTCGCCCGGGTGTCGACGGTTCTCCAACTGCTCGATGTGCAGTTGGAGTATCAGTTCCGACAACACGCGGTGGTCGTGCAACAAGAACGAGCCCAATTCAAAGGACACGGGATCTCAATCTCAACCAATGCGCATCCGTTCTTTTTCAACATTTTGCGAAACAATCGGTGGTGGTACATCGTGAGTGGCCTGTACATCCAATTCGGTGGTGGCGTGGAGCGGGTGTCGATACAGTCCGGCTCGCTCAACGTCGATCGTGTGGAGTGGGCACCTGCCATGCACGGTGGTGTGGGCATGGACATTCCTTTGGATGATCCCGAGGACGGTGGTGGCTTTTGGCTCGGCTTTAACTATCGCTACAAAGCCGTCTTTATGGATGCCGACCTGGGGCGTGGCAGTGATGTGCACGCCCATCTCTTCTTGGCGCTGATCGGGTATCGGAGCAATGACTTGAACTTTGCTCGGCTCAAACGGCCACCGGAGTTAGAGTTTCATTAGTGGGACGCGTGGGACCGCCCTAGAGGCATAAATACTTTTTCATGGAGGTGTCGTAGCCGCATAGTTTGTTCTGCATGCCGCAATTAACTTGTTGCAAGACTCCATTCTGACAGTGCATGAGTTGACCGTTGGCGCAGGCCCCTTGGGGACCAATATCCCCACAACTCAGCCCAACTCCGCAGTATCCTCCGCAGCCGTTGTCGCACTCAACCCCGCTGCACTGGGGCTGGCAGCAACCCCCCTCTTGGCAGATGCTTCCTTCGCCGCATCCGCACGTGCCCCCACAGCCGTTGGATTTGCCACACAATCCGGGCAAACACGTCTTTTGACAGCACTGGATCTCAAAGCCGAAGTCTTGCACCTCCGTACCATCGTTTGAGTCCCAGATGATGTAATACGTGTCGCCGGCAGTGGCATCAAAGGCCGCCACATGGGGATCTTGGGCGATGCAGTTGGCTCCGTCATCGACGCACCCACTTCCCGCATCCTTCAGAACCATGACATACATAGACTGATTGTCCGTGGACACGATCTTAGCGGCGGTGGAATCGGTCACCGTGAATGAATAGACCAGCTCATTGGATAGTCCGAACTGATCGTCGGGCGTGTTGTTCTTGCACGAGTAGCTGTCGAACGCGAACGTTGCGCCCTGTATCGCGTTGCCTTGCGCCGTCACTAGATCACCACATGAGACGCTTTGTAAGGGCGTACAAGTCGTGGGTGCCGGGGAGCAGACGCCATTGCTGCAGGACGTTCCCATGGCGCATGAGCATTTGGAGCCACATCCGTCATCATTTCCACATTGGATTCCATCACATTGAGGCAGACAACACGTGTTGTTAAGGCACGGGATGCCGTCGGGACAATCGCCGCAACTGTCTCCACAGCCGTCGTGCCCACACATCTTGTCGGTGCAGTCGGGTGTGCAGCATTCGATCGCCATCGAGAAGTCTTCCACGCGATTGGTTGTCCACGTGTCCCATACCAGGAAGTAGTTTTGATTCGGTTTGGTCTTGAACACACCGAACTGGTTGTCGTGGTAGATGCAGTTCTTGGTGGCGCTCTTGCATCCTCCTTCCTTACCTTCGAGCACAAAGAGGTCCAACCATTGGGCGTTCTCGCTCGAAATGTGTACGACTTGTTCCACGTCGGTATTAAATGAAAACACAAGCTCATTGCCATTGCTGTAGTCGACGTCCGAGGTCTGGATGCACGAATAGGTCTCCAGCGCGTTGGACACGCCGATCGTGTTGTTGGACAACCCGGAGAGAATGTCGCCGCATGTGACGGATTGCACGGGCACGCAATCGGCGGGTGTTTTTGTACATTTGCCTTTGTCACACAGGTGGGTTGATGTGCATTCACACACGCCGCCGCACCCGTCGTCATTACCGCAGGATGTCCCGTCGCAATTTCGTGTACAGCAAGCGTTGTCATGCCAGACCTGCGGGTGAGGGCAAAAGCATTGGTCGTCACACTCGGTGGTAAATTGGTCGCTGCATTCACTGCAGATGTCGATGCAGCAGTCATTGCTCAGGAAACACAGGGCATCGCATTGGCACGGAAGCGACGTATCCAACTGTCCGCAGAGACCGGCACACGATCCTTCCAGTTCAATCTTGCCATTTGTGGGCGGAGGTTCAGGATTAGAGCCTTTGCAGAATGCCCCGCAACCGTCTGGAACGCCCCCCTTCTTCCCCTCGCAGTTGGGTACGCAACACATGGGATCTGTCGTTGGGTCACACGGTTTGCAGACCCCTCCACATCCATCCGGTTGACCCGGAGGTACGGACAGACACGTGGGGACGCATATATTGCATGTGCCTCCGCAGCCATCCGGAGCACCGCTTACTGTGTCGACACAATCGGGCACACAACATTCGGGGCCCGTGGTGCTTGGACAGGCGATACAAATGTCCGCGCAACATGTTCCTTCCTGAAGGCACCCTGGGTGGCACTGACAAGCGGCCAGCGAATCTTGGAGGCCACATTTTCCTTTGCATGTGTTGGTGTCGGGGATGCCGTTCCCACACTGTCCACCGCATCCGTCGGGGCTGCCGGGCGATTGGTCGGTACAGTTGGGCATGCAGCACATCTCCGGAAACACATCGGCGCAGGCGTCGCAGAAGTTTGAGCAACAGTTGCCGGCCTTGCTACACAGCGCATCACATTGGCAAGACCATGTGCCGTTGGACTCTCCGCATTTTCCAATGCAGCTGCCTGACGGGGCATTGGTGCAGACTCCACCGCACCCATCAAGGGCGCCTTTGGGCTTCCCGTCGCAGTTCGGGGAGCAGCAAGCCGCGGGGAATTCACCGGCGCATTTGTCGCAAAAGTCGGCGCAGCATGTCTGGTCGTCCATACACTCGGGGTTGCATTGGCAGGGTTCATTGCCGTCGAACTGGCCGCATTTTTTCCAACAACTTCCCGACACGGGAGGGCCATCGCACGTGCCGCCGCAATCATTGGATCCACCAGGAGGTTTGCCAACGCAATTGGGTTTGCAGCATGCGTCGGGAAAGTCGTTGATGCACATTTCGCAAAAGTCTTTACAGCAGTTGCCTGCTTCGATGCATTCTGCAGTGCATTGGCAAAGACCGTACGGAAGTGACTGGCCACACTTGCCGCCACATCCTGTGTTGAACACGCACAGGTCGAAGCATCCGTCGAGGTCCGTGTCGACGGGAACATACCCGTCATCGGTACAGTTGATGGGTACGCAGGGCTCGGCACAGGCCTGGATTTCGGGTGGGATCTCACCGCAGTGAACGACACATTGTAACTCCACACATTGCCAGTAGTTGCCACACGATTCGCAGGATGCATCGCAAGGTGCCGGGAAGGGCGCGTCCATGGCGGTACAGTCGCAATCCGTTTCGCAAGGATAGATGCAGTTCGATCCACAATCGGTTCCGTCGCAGTTGGCATCAATGCCGTCGCCTGGAGGATCATCGGCGTTTGGACTGATTTTTATGTTGCTGTCGTCGCAGTCCAGGCCTCCTGTTTCGACGGAGGCGAAGCCGTCGTTGTCATGGTCCTCACCGTCCACACCGTCACAGTTGGAGTCCAACGGCGATTCGATGCAGGTCGTATGCGAGATGATGAGTTGGTTCTCTTTCCCATGGCGATGCACAATGGAGAGCATCCCCTGGCGGTCGAGCACCATGTCGACCAATCCGCCCGTCCCCTCGGTTGGATTCACGGTGACCGTTTGCCACTGGCCCGGGCAACACAGCGAACCGCATCGCTCGCGGCATCCCGTATATCTCAGCGGGTGGCCGACATCATGGGTGAAAGCGATGTGTGGCAGTCCTGTGCTGTCGATTGCGAGTGACGTTCTTTGTCCGGTGAACGTGTCCAGCGAGGCTATAGCACATGCTTGAGCCTCCCACTTTCCCGAGCCATTCGAAGCGAACATGAGCAAGTCTAGCTCTTGATTGATGTAGGAAACGGACAGGGAATCATCTGGACCTCGCTGCAAATCAACGGACCAACCCGTTCCGGGCATCTCTTCGATGATTTCGTGTGTCCATGGTCCACTGTGTGACGGGGCCTTTGCCAGTTTGAGGCGCTCATTCGTGATGTCTTGATAGGCTATTGCAAGCCTTCCGTCAGGAAACACGACCAGCGAGGAGAATTTTCCAACGTCCCCTTCGTGGTCTACGGTGCTTGTAATCCAGCCAGAGAGTGAGCCTTCGGAGCCGCTGCACTTCTGGTCACAGGTGGCGTAGCGTAGGTCGGCGATGTTGCTGTCTCGGTAGACCACGTGAAGGCGACCGCTTTGATCGCGCCCAAGAGAGGAGAACCATCCGACCATTTTGCTGGAATCCACAATCGTACTGGACCATGCACCACCGGCGTTGGTGGCGTATCGAAGCGATCCAAGCGCGTAGTCCAAGAAGCTCACATGCGCATTCCCATCCGGGTCGAGAATCAACGACGAGTTGGATCCCCCTGTGCCTGGAGGAGACGCGGGCATGTGAGACCAGTTTGTGGCCGAATCGTCGTCGGCGTTGCTCATGTATATCAGTTGGTCGCTTGATGAGTCGTGGTGAACAATGTGCATCCGATTGTTCGCATCAAAGGCGAGTTGCGGCCAATAACCATGCTTCTCGACGGTTTGGGGACTGATGTGGTTCCACTGTGTCGGGGCGACGCAAAATCCGCTGACGAAGTCCGCCGCGTTGGGGTGGATCCAGGAAAGGTCGTCACGGCAATCAGTGCCTCCGCACATGGGATCTGTATAGCCGTCGCCGTCTATGTCCCGATCATTCATCGTCCCGGAACAGTCCTCATCCACGGCGTTGTTGCACACCTCGAGCGCCAAGGGGTGGATGGTGGGATCCTGATCATCGCAGTCTTCGCCGCCGCATTCTATGGAGAGGATCAGATCGTCGTCCATGTCGCAATTGGGTGGCGGCTTCGAATCCTCGTCCATGGGTCCATCCGGATGGGTACTGTCCATGGGATCGTCAACGTCGTGAGATTGGGCATCCGAGCCGTCGCCAAGAAGGGCATCGGTCAATGTGTCTTTGCCGGGCTCCACTGTGTCGGAAGTGCTCTTGGTTGAGGTGTTGCAGTTTGCCAAGAGTGTGGGGAGCAAACACAGGCACGCAAGAACAGCCCGGGTTGGGCAAACCCATGCATAAGGCTGTACAACGACCGGTTTGTCTCCAGTTTTGTTCACCGGACCTCTCTAGGAGACAGTCTATCAAACCTCGCTACGGGATATCTTTGGAATTATGTCATTGGTCATTGTCGAGTACCAGGGTCTTTTCTACCCGGGCTTCTCTTCGGCGGCCTTCACTCTGTCTCTGGAGCGTGATAGGGTCGCCATCCTTGTTTTTGGTGTTTTTGTAAATGGAGGTTTTTCAATGTCGACAAGCGTGAACTCTTTTGGGGCCAAAACGGTTCTTCAGGTGGGTGGCGAGTCCTACACTATGTACCGCTTAGCGTCATTGACGGATCAGGGCATTGGTCACGTAAGTCGTCTGCCCCGTTCCCTCAAAGTGTTGCTTGAGAGTTTGCTTCGACACGAAGATGGAAACACCGTTACAGCCGATGACATCAAGGCATTGGCCGGCTGGGATCCCGCCAATCCACCCCAAGGCACTGAAATCTCGTTCCGAGTTGCTCGAGTACTCTTGCAGGATTTTACGGGCGTCCCGGCGGTGGTGGATCTGGCCGCCATGCGAGACGCCATGGTCCGAATGGGGGGGGATCCTCAGAAGATTAACCCCTTACGTCCGGCCGATTTGGTGATCGATCACTCCGTGCAAGTGGATCATTTTGGATCGCGAACCGCCTTCAAACTCAACGCGGATTTGGAATTTGAACGAAATAAGGAGCGGTATGCGCTCCTTCGTTGGGGACAGGATGCGTTCGAAGACTTTCGTGTTGTTCCACCGGATACGGGGATCGTGCACCAAGTGAATTTGGAATACTTGGCACACACCGTGTTTGTGGACACGAAGACCACCGAAGCGCATCCACTGGTGTACCCAGACAGCTTGGTAGGTACCGATTCGCATACCACCATGATCAACGGGTTGGGCGTGGTTGGCTGGGGCGTGGGTGGGATCGAAGCCGAAGCGGCGTTGTTGGGTCAGCCCATCGCCATGTTGATTCCCGAAGTGGTGGGCTTTGAGTTAACGGGAAAGTTGCCCGAGGGAGCCACGGCGACCGATTTGGTGTTGCGCGTGGTGCAGATTCTTCGCGAAAAGGGTGTTGTCGGAAAGTTTGTGGAATTTACTGGCGCGGGGGTGGACGCGCTGGCATTGCCCGACCGCGCCACAATCGCGAATATGGCCCCCGAATATGGCGCGACCATGGGATTTTTCCCGGTCGACGCAGAGACGCTTAATTACCTTCGTTTTTCGGGGCGTTCCGAGTCGCAGGTGGCCTTGGTCGAGGCCTATTGTCGGGCCAATGGATTGTTCCGTACCCAAGACAGCCCACCTCCGCTCTTTTCTGACACGCTGCAGCTGGATTTGTCTGAGATCGAACCCGCGATCGCCGGCCCCAGCCGACCCCAAGATCGGGTGGTTTTGCGGGAATCGAAGAGCGCGTTCCGCAAGGAATTGGTGCACATCTTGGACCGCCAGGGACAGTTGTCGGTTCCAGAGGGCGCACCGACGGAGTCGACTGCTTTGTTTGACGCTTTGGATGCGGCCGCGCGTGACGAGTTGGGTCGTGCCGTGTCTGTGACGGACGGAGAGAACACGTTCTCCCTCGGTCACGGCGCTGTGGTCATCGCGGCCATTACGAGCTGTACCAACACGTCCAATCCATCGGTGATGGTGGGCGCAGGACTGTTGGCGCGCAAGGCCAATGCGTTGGGATTGCAGGTGAAACCCTGGGTGAAGACCAGCTTGGCTCCAGGTTCCAAAGTGGTGATGAACTATCTCGAAGCGTCGGGCTTGATCGCCGATCTGGAGGCCCTCAACTTTCACCTCGTCGGGTTTGGATGCACCACGTGCATTGGAAACTCTGGGCCCTTGCCGGACCCGATCAAGAACGCGGTACGTTCGAACAACTTGGCCGTGGTGAGCGTCCTTTCCGGTAATCGAAATTTTGAAGGTCGCATTGGTCCCGATATTCGCGCTAATTACTTGGCGTCTCCACCGCTTGTGGTGGCCTACGCGTTGGCGGGACGTATGGACATCGACTTAACCAGCGAGCCTTTGGGCGTGGACACAGAAGGCAACGCCGTCTTCCTCAAAGACGTTTGGCCGACTCAACAAGAGATCCAGGAAACACTTCGATCGTCGTACCACAGTGGAATGTTTGAAGAGGCCTATGGCAACGTCTTTGAAGGCGACTCGGTCTGGCAGGATTTACCCGTTCCCGGAGGCGACACATTCGCATGGGAGGAGAGTTCTACGTACGTCAAGGAACCGCCATTCTTTGTCGACATGCCACGCCAACCCGTCCCGACGGCCGACATTGTGGGTGCCCGGGTGCTGGCCAAATTGGGTGATTCGGTGACGACCGACCACATCTCACCGGCGGGCAATATCGATCCGGAGAGTCCCGCAGGGCGGTATTTGAAAGAACGTGGCGTGGCGCAAGCGCAGTTCAACTCGTATGGCTCGCGGCGTGGCAATCACGAGGTGATGATGCGCGGCACGTTTGCCAATGTTCGTCTTCGCAATCAATTGGCACCGGGCACCGAGGGGGGATGGACCACATACCTGCCGACCGGTGAAGTGACGTCCATTTTTGATGCGGCGATGCAGTACATCGAGGCCGGCACGCCGCTGATTGTGCTCGCAGGCATCGATTATGGCATGGGTTCTTCACGGGACTGGGCGGCCAAAGGCACGCTACTCTTGGGCGTGCAGGCCGTGATCGCCAAGAGCTTCGAGAGAATTCACCGTTCCAACCTGATCGGCATGGGCGTGTTGCCGTTGGAGTTTAGCGATGGACAAACCCACGAATCCTTGGGCCTGACCGGCAACGAGACCTTTGACATTCAGGGTTTGAGCGGTAGGCTGACGGCGGGCCAACAGTACATGGTGCATGTCACCCCCAATGACGAACGTGCGCCTTTCCTGTTCCAGGCACAGAGCCGGCTGGATACACCCGCGGAAGTCGATTACTACCAACACGGTGGCATTCTTCAGTATGTGTTGCGACAGATGCTGAACTAGGCGGTTCCGACGGCGTCGTCGATGGCGGCGAAAAAGCGCGTGATGTCGTCATTCGTGTTGTAGAAATGCGGAGACATCCGCAGTCCGCAGTCCGGGCGCCAGTCGACGACAATTCCTTGTTCACACAATTGATGGGATACCCGCTCCGCATTGGGGAAATCAAGGCAGACCATTCCGCTGCGTTCGTTGGGATTTCGAGGGGTGTGTACGGCCAGGCCGCGCTCGTCCGCACACTCGATGACCCGGGTGGTTTGTGCTGTTGAAACCTCTCGAATGGCCTCCACGCCGATGGTGTCGATGATGCGGAGTCCTTCTCGCGCGGCATAGAGACCAGGAACATTGGGTGTCCCGCCCAGGAACCGGTGTACACCTTCCGACAGCTCGGGCGAAGCACTCTGTGGGTCGTATGCGAAGGGATTCTTTAGACCAAACCAGCCCGTCAATCGTGGTTGCAATCTTTGTATGTGGTCGGGCCGAACATAGAGGAACGCGGCTCCTGGACCACCGCACAACCATTTGTGGCTCCCACCCACGTAGAAGTCCACATCCAGCGTTTCCATATGGACAGGCACTGTCCCAACGGCCTGGTATCCATCGCCCAACACCATGGCGCCATGCTTGTGGGCGGCATCGATGATCGTCGCCAGATCTTGCAGCGCTCCGGAGCGGAAATACACGTGGCTCGTGGGCACCAAGAGGACGCGTTCATCCAAGGCGTTGACGAAGTCCTCTAGGTCAACGGTAGTGCCGTCTCGCGATTCGACCACCACCAATTCGGCACCCAGTCGCTGCTGACGGGTCCAGAAGGGATAACTGGTGGTGAACTCCAGGCTTGTGATTACAATACGGTTTCGCGGTGCTTGATAGTCGAAACAGCTGGCGACGGCTGCCATGCCGCGCGTGGCATTCTGCATGGGGACGACCGTGCCTTTCGGGGCACCGATAATTCGTTCAACGGTGGCGGAAAAATCCAGGACAGCCTGCCACCAGGGCCCATCCCAGGCCAGAATGCCTTCGCTTGCCCACAGCGCGTGGTATTCGTTCAGCGCATCCTGGGTGGCGCGGGGGGCGGCCCCCAACGAGTGACTGGCCAAGTAGGTTTTGGATTCTAGGATCGGGTACTGCTCTCTCCACTGTGCGAGCGAATGGCTCACGCGTCCTCTCCCAGGTGGGTGCGCACATCCCACAAGTATGGGAAGCACTTCTTCGTGGTTGTCTTTTCGAGGTACCCAACGCCGCTGGACCCGCCCGTGCCGCGTTTGAATCCGATGATTCGTTCCACCACGTTCACGTGATGCTGTCGCCACAAGAGCAACTGTTCATCCAAGGACACCAACGATTCGGTCAGCAAATACAGGGCCATGTGGTCGTCCGGCTTTTCATAGATGGCCTTCAGGACGGCGAAGATTTGCTTCTCCTCAGCATTGTTCGTGCCACGGTAAGCGGTCGATATGTCGTCTGGGACACCGTGACCGAGCTCCTTTAACATGGCGTAAAATGTGGAGCGTAAGTCTGGGCTGTCCAACCGCTCTTGCAGTTTGTTCAAGAGATCGGGCCGATTCTTGAAGAAGTGAAGGTACCGGGCGTCTTTCAATCCAGCGGCGAATTCCATTTCCCGAAATTGTATGGATTGAAAACCACTCGCTGGCATCAAGCGATCTCGGAATTGCAAAAATTCGGTGGGCTCCATGGTCTCCAAGATGTGGATCTGTTGCACAAGCACTTTCATGATGGTCACGACCCGTTCCACAAAGTGGCGTGCTCGCAGTGAGTTGCACCGGTTCATGTACACCATGGCGCTTTCGAACTCATGGAGGATGAGCTTGAACCAAAGTTCATAGGCTTGATGAATGATGATGAAGAGCATCTCGTCATGGTGAGCAGGTTTCGACTGGGGGATCTGCAACGCGAGGAGCTCTGGGACCTTCAAATAATCGTTGTATGTGAGCTCATCACCAGTGAACACGGCAGGCTCTGCACCGCTCGCGCCAAGGGGGCATCCCCCTTCCGTCGTTTCGCTGAGTGTTTCGTCTTTGTCCGTCATTGCGTTCTCCACAACTTCTGAGGGCTGCCCGGACTCTCTCAGGTCTTGGTAATGGGATCAAGCGTCGTTTCTGAGCAGGGCGACGGATTTTGGGCTGCTTTAGGCACTTGCGATGAGGCAGCGAATCGGATACTTCTGACAGCTATGTCAGCACAAGAACGAGTGGCGTTGGTTACGGGGGGTGGACGAGGCATCGGTCGCGCGATTGCCCTTCGTCTCGCAGCGATGGGCGCACGGGTGGCCGTCAGCGGTCGGACTGTGACCGAAATCGAGGCGGTAGCCCGTGAGATCAACGGGTTGGCCGTGCAAGCGGATCTGAGCGCGCGCGATGATGGGGACCGCCTGATTGCCAAAGTAAGCGAAGAACTCGGTCCGGTCGACTGGTTGGTCAACAACGCAGGGATCGCCGATGCGTCGCCGGTGCAACGCTCTGATGATGCGACGTGGGATCGGGTCATGGAGATTAACACCACCGCGGCGTTTCGCCTGTGCCGCAGTGTGGTTCCGCACATGGTCGAGCAGCACTATGGCCGCATCGTCAATATAGCATCCACGGCGGGTTTGACGGGGTTCGCCTATACCCACGCCTATGTGGCGTCTAAGCATGCGTTGGTGGGCATTACGCGCTCTATGGCCCTGGAATTGGTTCGTATGGGGATCATTGTCAACGTGGTCTGTTTTGGGTGGGTAAAGACCCAAATGTTTGAAGAGGCGGTGTAACGGATTGTCGACACGACCGGTCGCAGCGCGGAAGACGCGCGAAAGAGTCTGCTGAGCATGATCCCACAACGACGCATGGTCCTCCCCGACGAAGTGGCCCATGTGGTGGTCATGCTATGTGGGGACGATGGACAGAGCATGACGGGTCAGGCAATCCCCATTGACGGTGGGCAGGTGATGAAATGAGCGCTTCCAACGATCATATACAGGTGGTTCATCCGCCGCACTTTCCATCACCCAAGGGGTACGCGGACGGCGTTGTTTGCACCGGACGAACCCTCTATGTCGCCGGTCAAATCGGTTGGACATCGGACTTGAGCTTTCCTCACAAGAACATGGCCGGGCAGTTTGGACAGGCGCTACAGAACGTGATCGACGTGGTACGCGAAGCCGGTGGATCCCCGGAGCACATTGTGAAGATGACCGTCTACGCGACCGATGTGGACGCCTATCGTCAGTCGTTGCGTGAGATCGGCGCCCAATGGCGGACCCACATGGGGACCCATTTCCCGGCGATGGCGTTGGTGGGCGTCACTGAATTGGTCGAGCGGGAGGCGCTGGTGGAAATTGAAGCCATCGCGTCGCTGCCCGAAGAAGAGGGGACTCCATGAGCGATTTGCCCAAACCACAGTCGTTTTGCATGGAGGTTGAACGTGGTGTAGCCACTATCATCCTCGACCGCCCCGAACGACTCAATGCGCTCACCTTTGCCGTGTATCGGGAGCTGGCTGAGACCTTTGAGCGCTTGCACGATGTCCCATCGGTTCGAGCCATTGTGCTCACGGGGCGGGGGAGAGCGTTTTGCTCCGGCGGCGATGTGGAAGACATTATCGCCGAGTTGTTTGATCGCGATTCTGAGCAGCTGCTGGCATTCACCCGGATGACGGGACGACTGATTCAGGCCATTCGAGAAGTCCCGGTTCCGGTGATCGGCGCGATTTCGGGCGTCGCGGTTGGGGCCGGCGCTGTCATGGCGGCGGCATGTGATCTCCGTATTGCAGCCAAAGATGCGCGATTTGGCTTTATCTTTCCACGGGTGGGCTTGTCCGGTGCTGATATGGGCGCATCCTATCTACTTCCACGCATTGTGGGTTTGGGTAACGCGTCTCAGCTGCTCTATTTTGGGGACATCATCGACGTGGACACCGCCGCGTCCATGGGCTTCGTCAACGCGGTTGTGGAAACCGGGGAGGAGGCCCTGCGTGAGGCACAGAGTTGGGCGCTTCGTCTGGCGAAAGGACCGCGCTTTGCCCATTCGGTGACCAAGACCATGCTGGAGCAGGAGGACACCATGCGTTTGGCTGAGGCCATCGAAGCGGAGGCTAAGGCACAGGCCGTATGCATGGAACATCCGGACTTTCGAACGGCGCACGACGCCTATAACGCTAAAGAGAAACCGCTCTATCAGGGCGCCGAAGTGTGTTTGGACCCCATCGATAGTGAGGCGTAGCCGTCATCGTGAAACTCTCCAATCAAGACTGTTCGTTTTTCTTTGAGTCGCATCACCACGAGTTGGGCACGCATCTGGGGGCGATCGCTCAACAACTCTTGGCCGAAGAAACCTTCACGCATGATACCGAATACATCGCTGAGATGGGGCGCCGCCTGGGGGACTCGTTGGGGCTCTATCCCTGGTTGACGCCTGATGATGGCCTGGTGGACACGCGTGCGCTGTGTCTTATCCGTGAGTGTCTCGGGTATGCATCTCCGCTGGCTGATGCCATCTTCGCGGTGCAAGGGTTATCGGGCTTTCCCGTGCTGAGCGCGGGCACTACTGACGAACACAAGTCTCTGCTCGTGGATATGCAAAAAGGGGACGCTGTGGGCGGTTTTGCGCTTACAGAGCCGGGAGCAGGGAGCGACGTGGCGGCCATCGCCATGAGCGCACGACGCGATGGGGACTCCTATGTGCTCGACGGCGAGAAAACATACATTTCCAACGTGGGTATCGCCGCCTTTTACGTGGTGTTTGCCCGCACGGATCCGGACGCAGGCCATCGTGGGCTGACGGCGTTTGTGGTCCCCAACGATACGGCGGGGCTCACGACCGAGCCCATCCCAATGAGCATCGATCACCCCATCGGCAAGCTTCATCTCCAGGGTGTACGCGTACCGGTCTCTAGCCGTTTGGGCAACGAAGGAGAGGGGTTCAAGTTGGCCATGAAGACCCTCGACACCTTCCGGGTGAGTGTGGGTGCTGCGGCGGTGGGCATGGCGCGCCGCGCATTGGACGAGGCCATCGGTCATGTTCGACAGCGTGTTCAGTTCGGAAAACCCTTGGCTGAACAGCAAATGATTCAGGGATATCTGGCCGACATGGCCACCGAGCTCGACGCATCGCGCTTGTTGGTTCTTCGGGCCGCTCACGCCAAAGACACCCGTCAAAATAGAGTGTCTATGGAGGTCGGCATGGCGAAGATGTACGCCACAGAAGCGGCTCAAACCATCATCGACAAAGCCGTTCAACTCTTTGGTGGGTTGGGTGTGACTCGTGGACTGGTAGTCGAACGCCTGTACCGGGAGATCCGCCCCCTTCGGATTTATGAGGGGACGACCGAGATTCAGCGCTTGATCATTTCTCGCGGTCTTTTGCGGGATGGGGACTCCAACGCATGAGCGGCCCCACCTTTCCGGACGCCTTCAATATCGCGGACTATTTTCTCTACGATCGCGTTGCTGTTGACGGACTGACGGACAAGTGCGCGATTCTCTTTGGGGAACGAAGCTACTCGTACGGCGATGTGGCCGAGCGCAGCCGAGCGGTGGCCAATGCCTTGGCAGCGGCTGGCGTCCGACGAGAAGAGCGGGTGTACATCGTGCTCCCCGATACCCCACCATTTGCGTGGGCGTTTTTTGGAAGTCTGACGCTGGGGAGTGTGGTCGCCATGGGCAATCCTGCGGCGTCCACCGAGAGCCTGGCGTACGTTGTGGATTACTCTCGGGCTTCGGCTCTGATCACAACGCCGGCAGTGGTCCGTGCGCTGTCGGATCATTTGCGCGACAACCCTTTCTTGAAGACGGTGATCGTCGTGCCCGATGTGGCCACGGGCGAGGATCCCGAAGGGGATGTGGAAGAGGATGTGCTCCAGACCATTGGTGGCCTTGGCGTACAATCGATGACCGACGCCATCGCGGCCGGGGGCGCAATGGATGCGCCCTCTTGGCCAGCCATTCGGCGTGATGATCCGGCCATCTGGCTCTTTACCTCTGGGTCAACGGGTCACCCCAAGGCGGCGGTGCACACCCACCGTGATTTTGCGTTCAACACCGAGGTCTATGCCAAAGACACCGTGAAATACCAACGTGACGATGTGACGGTCAGTGTGCCCCGTTTGTTTTTTGGGTACGCCACCGGTACGAACCTGATGTTTCCCTTCGCGGTGGGCGCGACGACAGCGCTGTTTTCTGAGCGGCCCACACCGCAAACATTGGGGGCTGCGATCGCGCGTCATCGTCCGACCGTGGTCACCAATGTCCCGACGATGATGGGCAAGTTGCTCGAATATGACCGGAAACTGAAGGAAGACGGCGGCGAAGGCATCGACATGTCGTGCGTTCGTTTCAACCTCAGTGCGGGTGAGGCGTTGCCGCCGGCGCTTCTGGAACGCTACATCGAACAGTTCTCCTGCGATGTGTATGACGGCATCGGTTCGGCCGAGATGTTTCATATTTATGCGTCGAATCGTCCGGGCGATATTCGGGAAGGCTCTTTGGGCCGTGTGGTGGACGGTTATACGATTCGAATTCTTCCCCAAGACGCGCAAGGTCCTGGCGGGGAGTCCGTCGCGCCCGGTGAAACCGGCGTGATGTGGGTCAAAGGAGACAGTGTCGCCCTGGGCTATTTTCAAGATCGGGACAAGAGCTGGAGCACCTTTCATGGTCACTGGTGTCGTACGGGTGATCTGTTCCGAATCGATGAGGACGGATACTTGTGGTTTAGCGGGCGCGCCGACTCCATGCTCAAGGTGAGCGGTCAGTGGGTGTCTCCACTGGAGGTGGAGCAAAGGGCGATTAGCCACCCAGACGTCAGCTTGGCTGCGGCGATCGGGGTCGAACATGAGGGGCTCATGCGGTTGAAGGCGTTCGTCGTGTGGCGCGATCATGCGGCCGAACGCGTGGTTAACGAAGAGGGCCGGGCCGGGTTTCGCGAGGAACTCAAGACGCATTTCAACACGTCGCTTGCCTTTCACAAATGCCCACGTTGGTTTGTGTTTGTGGAGGATTTGCCACGTAATGACCGGGGCAAAGTGGACAAGAAAGCCTTGATGGAGGCTGAGGCCCGGGGAGAGAACCCGTGGGAATAATTCGAATTGGTGAGTTGACGACGCGTGAGGTGCGCACTCTGCTCGATGCGGTAGAGCCGACCATTGTGTTACAGCCGGTGGGATCCATCGAACCCCATGGGCCTCATCTCCCCTTGGAGACCGATGCAACCATTTCGGTTGCGGCATCCGAACGAGCGGGTCAACAGCTGCAATATGCTGGATTTCAGGTGGTGATGGCGCCCCCCATTCCCTACGGCGTTACCGAGTGTGCGGCGGCATTTGCAGGTGCCGTAACGGTCGCCTCCAGTGCATTGACGGCGTACCTTCATTCGGTGGTGGACGGGTACCTTCGAAACGGATTTGACCACGTGTGTTTGGTGAACAACCACTTGGAGCCGGCACACGATCAGGCGGTTCGCGCGGCGTTGGACGGGTTGCCGGCCAACAAGGTGTCGGTCGCGTGCCCATTGACGCGACGGTGGGGACGCACCTTGTCCGATGAATTCAAGAGCGGTGAGTGCCATGCCGGTCGATACGAGACGTCCATTATGATGGCGGCCGACCCGGAGCAAGTGGACAACGAACTTCGGACAGGGCTGCCGGAGGTACCCATTAGTCTGTCGGTGAAGCTGCGAGAGGGTGTGGTGGACTTTCAAGAGATGGGGTTAAGCGAGGCCTATTGTGGGGATCCCGCAGAAGCGACTGCTACGGAAGGTGATGAACTCCTCGAACGATTGGCGACGATGGTGGTCACCGAAGTGTTGGAGGCTATGCGCGGTGAGTGAGGTCCATCGATGAAGATCGTGTGTGTCGGTGGGGGTCCCGCGGGGCTCTACTTTGCCATCCTCATGAAACGTCGGGATCCGTCGAATGAGGTCATGGTTCTAGAGCGGAATCGGAAAAATGACACCTTTGGGTTCGGCGTCGTCTTTTCAGATGCGACCCTGGAGAACTTGGCCAACAACGATCCCGAGTCGTTTGATGAGATCACGGGAAACTTCTCCCATTGGGACGACATCGACGTTCACTACAAGGGCCAATGTATTCGCTCCAGCGGGCATGGATTCAGTGGTTTGTCCCGCCAACATCTTCTATCGATCTTGGAAGAGCGGTGTGAAGAGCTGGGGGTGAACCTGTGCTTCGAGACGGAAGTGGAGAGCTTGGATGCGTATGAGGATGCGGATCTGATCGTCTTGGCCGATGGGGTGAATAGTTTTTTTCGTGCCCAATACGCCGAAGCGTTTAAGCCCACTGTGCGGGCAGCCGCCAATCGTTTTGTCTGGATGGGAACCAAACGTCGTTTTCCAGCCTTTACGTTCTATTTCAAAGAGAACGAGCACGGCCTATGGCGCGTTCACGCCTACAATTACGACAAGGAGCACTCCACCTTCATCGTGGAATGCACCGAGGAGACCTGGCGTGCAGCGGGATTGGTCGACGCGACGGAGGATGAAAACATCGCCTATTGTGAGGCGCTCTTTGCAGACGAACTGGAAGGGCATCCGCTCTTGAAAAACCGGTCGCTCTGGCGTTCGTTTCCCGACGTGTCGTGTGGATCGTGGTCTCATAAGAATAGAGTCTTGGTCGGCGATGCCGTTCACACGGCCCACTTTTCCGTGGGATCGGGGACCAAGCTGGCCATGGAGGATGTCATCGCGCTCGCCGACGCGATCGATCAGAACGACGACATCCCCACGGCGCTTCAAGCCTATGAAACAGAGCGACGTCCTGTGGTTGAAAGCTTGCAGCGGGCCGCGGTGGTCAGCCAAGACTGGTTTGAGCACACCGAGCGTTACTTCAACGCGATGGAGCCGGAGCAGTTTGCGTTCAGTCTGTTGACGCGCAGCTTGCGGATCACCCACACCAATTTGGCGCTGCGCGACCCGACCTTTGTGGCGGGCATCAACGAATGGTTTGCGGATCAAGCGGCCAAACAGTCCGGTGTTTCACGACCCGCTGGCGCCGCGCTGCCCCCCATGTTTACGCCCTTCAAGCTTCGCGGGCTGACCTTGCACAACCGTGTGGTCGTGTCGTCCATGTGCCAATACTCGGCCGATGATGGCTTTCCCGACGATTGGCATTTGGTGCATTTGGGGAGTCGCGCCGTCGGCGGTGCGGGTTTGGTGATGACGGAGATGACCGACATCAGTGAGGACGCGCGGATTACACGCGGATGCACGGGGATGTACGATCCTGCGCATGTGCCCGCTTGGCGCCGCGTGACGGACTTTGTCCATCGCCACAGTTACGCGGCCATCGGCATGCAGCTGGCCCATGCCGGTCGGAAGGGATCCACCAAGTTGATGTGGGAGGGCATGGATCAACCGATGGACGATGGGAACTGGCCCATCCTGTCCGCGTCGCCGATTCCTTATCTTCCCAACAGTCAGGTGCCCAAGGAGATGGACCGGGCAGACATGGATCGGGTTCGGGACGATTTTGTCCGTGCGGCGACGATGGCAGACGAGGCGGGCTTCGATCTGATCGAGCTTCACTTCGCGCATGGGTACCTGATGGCGAGTTTCTTGTCTCCGTTGACCAACGTGCGCAGCGATGAATACGGCGGCTCGCCGGAGAACCGCCATCGGTATCCGCTGGAGGTCTTCGACGCGGTTCGGGCGGTATGGCCCGACGAGAAACCCATCTCGGTGCGGATCTCCGCCACCGATTGGGTAGAAGATGGATTTGATGGGGACGACGCCGTGGCGTTGGGCAAAGCGCTCAAGGAGCACGGCTGCGACATCGTGGATGTGTCGACTGGACAGACGGTCGTCGAGGGCAGGGCCAAGTTTGGGCGGCTCTATCAGACCCCGTATAGTGAGCGGGTTCGTCTGGAAGGCGGGATTCCCACCATGACCGTTGGGAACATCTCGTCGTACGCAGACGTCAACAGTATCCTGGTGGCAGGGCGCGCGGATTTGTGTTCCATCGCACGGGCCCATCTCTACGATCCCTATTGGACGCGCCATGCGGCGCTGGAGCAATACGTCATGCTCCCGACGCCCAATCCCTACAGCGTCCTCTCCATCCCTCACGACGAATACGTGCCACGCTGCGAGTGGTCTCCCCGGGGCAATCTGATGGATTCCAAGTGAGGATCTAGCCGCGGCACAGTCAGCAAAAGGACCCGAATCGTGGATCTCAAACAGACACTGGACAATACGGAAGGGCGCGCCATCGACATGGCCACTCGCTGGCGCGAGCGCCTGACCGATGCGGATCGAGCCTTCTTGATCGATGCCTTTCATCGGGCGGAGTTTCTCGCTCAGTGTGCGTTGGAGCATGCCATTGAGCAGGTGTCTGAGCAGTACCGCGAGGAGCTCAAAGAGCAGCTTGCGGACGAAGAACGCCACGTGAACGTGTTTGCTCGGTGGCGGCCCGAGACGGCTGAGCCCGTCACTCCACCCCGTCGTCGAGAGCGCGATGAAGCGATCTGGTTTGCGTTGCTGCTCATCAACGAGGCCACGGGGTATTGCCAATTTCAGATGTTGGTTGCGCTGTTGGGCGATCCCGAACGGCAGGCGGAAGTGCGTGCCATTCTGGTGGATGAACGGATCCACATTGCGAGATTGCAGCGCTGGCTGGGGGCCTACGTGAATCGGCCGGTCTTTTCGCAAATAGAGACCATCACCCAATCTTTTCAGCGAAATTTACCGGGACGCATGAAGCAATTCTTACCGCGGGATGAGTTGGCGCCACTCCGGGCGGACATGGCCACGCTCGTGTCGGGCTTGATCGACCAACTCTTTGGCGCTCTCTCTTCGACCTAGTCGGTGTCGGGAAAGATCTTGCCCGGATTGAGAATACCATCGGGATCCAAGGCGTGTTTGATGCGCTGCATGACGGCCAAGGCGGGGCCGTGTTCGTGGGTCATGTAGCGACGATTGCCCAGCCCAATTCCGTGTTCACCGCTGCATGTTCCGCCCCCGTCGATGACTGCGGCGACGAGCTCGTCTTTGGCGTCGTGTGCGCGCTGCCATGCCGCTTCGTCCTGAGGATCTTCTTGGATGAGCACATGCAGGATCCCCAAACCCACATGGCCAAAGGCATAGAGGGAAAGGGAATCTCGCTCCCCCAATCGGTGTGCATGGTCGACGACTTGTGGCAGCGCGCTGATGGGAAAGGCCACATCGCATCGGATGGTTTGAGTGTCTCGCCGAACGGCTCGCACAGCGCGTGTAGCCCAATGACGAACGACCCAGGGATCCTCGGGCAGATCCAGCGTCGCTCCACCTTCATCGACGCACACGCTTTGAACGATCTCCACGATGTCATCGAGCGAGGCGTCGCTGCCCGCGTGGACCTCCATCAGCAACGTGGCCTGCTCGGGAAGACCATAGTCTTTGAATTCATTGAGAGCGCGTATGGAGCATCGGTCCAAGTATTCGCAGGCGGCCAAGTCGACGCCGTAGCCAATCATGGTCGCGATGGCGGTCGCACACGCGGTTTCGGATTCAAAGGTCATGGCCAATTTTCGGGTGTGCGCCGGGCGGCCCGTGAGACTCAGGACCACTTCGGTGATGATGCCCAGCGTGCCTTCGGAGCCACACATCAAGGCGGTGAGATCGTAACCCGAGGAGGTTTTGGGACAGGCGTGCCCGGTGTCGATGATCTCGCCGGCCCCCGTGACGACTTTGAGTCCCAAGATATGGCGTTCGGTGGCGCCATACTTGAGCGCATAGATACCACTGGCGTTGTTGGCCACCATGCCACCCACGGTCGCGACATCGCCGGAACCACCAGGAGAGGGCGCAAAGAAGAGCCCATGAGCACGAAGTTTGTCATTGAGGTGATCGTAGACGATTCCTGGCTGCACGCGCGCAACGAGATCCTCGGGGCGGACCTCGAGGACTTTCGTCATGCGGGTGATGTCCATGACCACGCCGCCACGGGTGGGAATGGGGTTGCCTTCGAGGCTGCTGCCAGCCGCTCGGACCGTGAGTGGGGTGTTGTGCGTTCGACAGGCAAGCACCACATCGCGGATCGTTTCGGTCGTGTCGCACCAGACCACTACATCCGGGAGGTGGGCTGGGAGATCGGACTCATCGCGTGAGGCGGCTTCCCGATCCGAGGAGCGCGTCGAGACGGAATCGTCTCCCAAGATGGTCGTCAGATCGTTGAACAGGGCATCGTTCATAGGTCAGGGGCTCGCTTCGGAGAAGTTGCGATAGATGGCCTTTTTCGGTTCCAGCGCAATCCGAATGGTCTCTTCCACGGCGCTGACTGTCGGTGCGCTAAGCGAGATGCCTAGGGTTACGATTGAAATCAGGGTGTTTGGCATAAAATCAGGGTGTTTGGCCTAAAAGGTACGTGATAATCGACCAAGTCAGGCCCACAACCACGTAGGCGATAAGGCCACTGAACAAGACATAGGTCGCCACCCGGAAAGTTTTATATTTGGGGTCGTAACGTGGCTTTTGATTTGAATCGTTCATGGCTACCAATTCGGTTGTTGGACCGGGAGTGGGTTGTCCCGGTACCAATCAATGCTGTTTTTCAAACCTTGCGCAAAGGGCATGGTGGCCTTCCATTGTAGCAACTCTTGAGCCCGCTGAACGTCCAGGCATCGTCGAGGTTGTCCATTGGGTTTGGACTCGTCCCACGAGATGCTTCCTTCATACCCCATTTCGGAGGAGATCGCATCGACCAAGTCACGGATTGAGATCTCAAATCCAGCGCCCAGGTTGATGGGATCCGATGTTTCCAGGTGTTGTGCCGCTGCAATGAGGGCTGTTGCGCAATCATCCACGTACAAGAACTCGCGCGTAGGGCTGCCATCGCCCCAGAACACCACTTGATCAACACCCAACTGCTGGGCGTCGTGAATCTTCTTAATGATCGCCGGAATCACATGGCTGGATGTGGGATCAAAGTTGTCACCGGGTCCGTACAAATTGACGGGCAGGACGTACGTCGCGTTCAAGCCATATTGATCTCGATACGCTTGGCTCATGACCCACAGAGCTTTCTTTGCAACCCCATAGGGGGCGTTGGTTTCTTCGGGGTACCCATCCCACAGCGTTTCTTCTTTAAAGGGTACGGGGGTGTATTTGGGATAGGCGCAGATGGTGCCGACCGTGACAAATTTGCTCACGCCCGCCAGACGTGCGGCCTCCAAAAGCTGCACACCCATGATGATGTTGTCGTAAAAGAGTTCGCCGGGTCGCTCACGATTCAGGCCGATGCCGCCCACACGGGCTGCCAAGTGGATGACCAGATCAATACCCTCGATCGCATCTCGGCAGGCGTCGTTGTTCCGAAGATCCGCGTCGCTGGAACGAGGCACTCGAATCTCGGCAGGTTCATGGGTACGAAGAAGCGCACACACTTGTTGACCGACGAAACCGTTGCCGCCGGTGACCAAGATCCGAGCTCCGCGTAGGTTCACGCGAGCCCGCCTTGGCGCTCTAGCTCGGCGTGGTCGTGGTCCACGAGCTTTTGAACCAGTTCTTTGAACGTGACGTTCGCAGTCCAGCCCAGGTTTTCCTTCGCCTTGGATGCGTCACCAACCAGTAACTCCACTTCGGTTGGACGATAATATCGCGGGTCGATCTCCACGTACTTTTTCCAATCCAGGTCCAGTAGACCGAAGGCCTCTTCAACAAAATCTTGGACCGAATGGGTCTCTCCGGTCGCGATGACATAGTCGTCGGGGCTGTCCTGCTGCAACATGCGCCACATGGCATCAACGTAATCTGGGGCGTATCCCCAATCGCGCTGAGCCGCCAAGTTCCCCAAGAACAATTTGTTCTGATAGCCCAGCTTAATGGCCGCCGCTCCCCGGGAAATCTTCCGGGTCACGAAGGTCTTTTTTTGACGCTCATTCTCGTGGTTGAACAAGATACCGTTGCATGCGTAGAGACCATAGGCTTCGCGGTAATTGACGGTCATCCAATAGGCGTAGAGCTTGGCGACTGCGTAGGGGGATCGTGGATAAAAGGGCGTGGTCTCCGACTGGGGCGTCTCCTGGACCAGCCCATAGAGTTCGCTGGAGCTCGCCTGATAGAAACGTGGTTTGATGCCCACTTCCCGGATGGCTTCCAGCAGGCGTGTCGTGCCCAGTGCCACCACATCTCCGGTGTACTCTGGCACATCAAAACTCACGCGGACGTGGCTCTGGGCGGCCAGGTTATAGATTTCATAGGGCTCTATGCTGGCGAGCAAGCGCGCCAAGTTGCTGCCGTCGGTGAGATCCCCGTAGTGCAGGAACAATTTGACGCCATTGATGTGTGGGTCTTGATAGATGTGATCGATACGTTTGGTGTTAAACGTGGACGCTCGCCGGATAATGCCGTGGACTTCGTAGCCCTTCTCCAAAAGAAGTTCGGCCAAATACGAGCCGTCTTGTCCTGTGATGCCGGTAACCAATGCACGTTTCACGATGTCGCCTCTCTACCATGCCCACAGTGGTGAATCAATCGACATGGACGCCTTCCTTACTGAAATCGTTGCACACGAACATGCTTCTGATCAGAGAGAGTGAAGAAGGTCGCTCAGGCAAGGGGCTGGATATGCTCTACAGTAATTCGTCGTTCGTTGGCCTTCTTACCGAGGTGGATCTCGATACGAATGTGTGCCACAGGCAGCGCATTTGGAACCCGGTCCGCCCATTCCATGACAGCAACCCCATCTCCGCCCACGAACTCCCGATAACCGATGGCCTCCAATTCGTCGAGATCCGTCACGCGGTACAAGTCGAAGTGGTAGAGGGGCAAACGACCCTCGTAATGGTTCATCATGGTGAAGGTGGGAGAAGTGACAGGGACGTCTGTGGGGACGGAGAGTCCACGGGCCAAGCCCCGGGTAAAGCAGGTCTTCCCTGCGCCCAATTCGCCGATCAGCGCGATGACATCCCCCGGCTGTACCGTTGCAGCCAGCCGGGTAGCGAATCGCTCTGTCGCTCGAGCAGAGCGGCTTTCATACGTTTGAGTGTTCAAGAGATTATCTGCAGTTGTTCAGGAGAGGATCACTCGACGAGTGGCATTTGACGCACATGCGTTTGTTGGTCCGTATCAAAGCTTTGCACTTGCGACTTCCGGAAAAGCCAACACCGTGGGGGCTGATACCCTGTCCTTTGTAAAAGCCGAAGTTGCCACTTTGAGCGGTCATGGAGTGGCAGCGCGCACAGGTCTTCTCCACGTGGCACGAGGCACACGCACGAATATTGCGTTTCGCTTGGAAGGAGTGGTGCCGAGGCCCTCGGACCGAGCCCTTCTTCACGATGTCATCGACCCACCCGGCGGGATGAAAGCCACCGTACTTCAATTTGGAATAGCCGTTCCCATTGCCTTGCGTTCCATAGGTCTCCGTGTGGGCCACGTTGGAGCGTTGGTGGCAGTCGACACAGAAGCTCTGCAATCGGTGGCAACTGGTGCAAGTGGGGTTGTTCCGACGCGCGGACACGGGATGAATCAGGATCCAGTTGTTGGGATGGATCTTCAGGGGTCGTGACACACCGTTGTGGCATTTGAGGCAGTAATTCTCTTCATGGCACTGGCTGCAATAGGCCTCGTCGCCTCTCGCGGTCTGTGCGTGTGTCTTGAGGTAGTTGTCGTCATGGGCATCCATGCGGTAGTGGCCTGCCGGCTTGAGAAGTTCGGTGCCATAGGTGCTCACCAGTCGTCCATCTGCTCGCGATACATGGCATGTGCGGCACTCACTGGGTGCTGTGCTGCCGTCGTGACATTCGAGGCATTTGCCCATCAAGGGCAGGGCGTTGTCTCGGGTCGCGACTTGGACGTCTTTGAGATCACCATGACAGGTACTGCACGCGATCTTGTTGTCCACGTGAATCTTATGGTTCATCTTCAGCCGGGGAGCCGGGAACACCATGCTCGCCGGTTTGTTGAGGGCTTTGTCGGTTTCGTGGCGGGCGACCCCGTCGGGGAACGTTGGCTTGTAAGCGTCCGTGTGACACGTGGAGCATGCCGAGGGGGGATCGGCATCAGCGCCTTCTTCCATGTCGTGGCAGTTTGCGCAGGTCTCTTCGCCTTCCAAGCCGACTGGGACGAGGATGTCTGAAGAGCGGACGCTGGTTTCCGCCGCATCGTGACAGTCCGTACAGTCCATGTCTTCTGCCAGGTGTTTATCGTGGAAAAAACGCAGCGGGATCTCTTGGTCTGGGAAAATGACCGGGCTGGGGGTGAAGGGACGCGCCTTGGGCGGTGTGGCGAGCGGATTAACGCTGCCGGCGATGGCAAAGCCGACCACAAGGGCAGCCCCGAGGAGGATGATGGCGTATCGAGTTGTGTGTCGCATGCTCCTCCCTACAGCCAGAAGTCCAACTCAACCATCCCCAAGACGCGGAATTGAAGCGTCTCGAAGCGGTTGGTGTTTAGTTCAGTCATCAAGTGGATCCGTGTGGAATCCACCGGTTCGTATCGAGCCCCGAGTTGTACGCCGAAGCTGGTGCCGTTCAAGTTTTCTTGGAGCTCGTCGTCGAAAATGACCGTGGTGAGCCGACCATTCAATTGCCACAGGTTGTCGTTCAGGTTGTATGTGCCCCCGAAGTCCAGAATGGTCAAGTCGCCGTAGCCCTGCTGATAGGTCACGTCCAGTCCTACGTGTCCACGACGTCCAAAACGGACTTGGCCGCCCGCGCGGGCACCCATGTCTTTGACGACGTCTTCGACGCCTTCGTCATTGTTGTCCGGATCGTTGCGAAATAAGCGAAGGTACCCTCCCACGTAGGTGCTGATCCCCGGGCCCAGATGAAAACGGACACGGGCGTCGATGTCGTTCATGGGCTCGATGGCGAACACGTTGAAGATGCTCGAGCCTTCAAAGGTGGGGATGAGCCGCCAGTAACTCAACTCGATGTCCACCAACTTGGCGATGCCTGGGGCTCGTATGGTCGCCAGTACATCACTGACATCGGCGATGACGAAGTCCCACGCCGCAGACGCGGCGATGTGAAGTTGCGGCAGGATGCGGACGTGGTAGTTGGCGAATACCCGCTCTCCGTCCACATCACTGTCCATCGTTTGGATCCGACGATACCCGATCTTGCCGTGGTGGTTGGTGAGATCTTCGAGCATGAGGCTTCCGCCGAACACCAGGGCCAACTCGTCATCGACCTCATCGGATCCACCGCCGCCCCCGTCGGATTCCAGTTGGGTCGACGTGATGGTTCCGATGTACCCGGCGTTCTTGGACTCGGCGCCGGCGTAGACCTCTACCCCCAAGTGCCAGGGTGTGTGCACCACCGTGCGCAGTCCATCCATCATCGTGAAATCCATGTCGTCGATGAGGAGCTGGCGGCCCAGGCGCAAGTCGATCATATCGGCCCATCGGTTCACGTTGATGTAACCGAACATGAGCGCCATGTCGTGATTACGTAGCTGATCAACGCGTTCCATGTCTCTGTCGGAGATGCCAAAGTCAGAATCCACGTGAAAACTGGATGAGAATGAGACCCGGTTGGATCCATCCCCGGTTATATCGAAGGCGCTCAAACTCAAAAATTGATTGAGGCGGTGGCGCTTCAGGATATCGCCATTCAAGGTGATGATTTGGTAGCCCTGCCCGATGGTGTCGGATTGAACGCGAAAATCGATTGCGAGGCTGGGTGTCGACCAGAGACTGACCACGATCAAGACGGGCAATCCGATGCCGCCAACCCAGCGTCGCAGTTCGAATCCCTTCATCAATTGGACTCCGGGGTGAGGCTGGCAATCCATGCGGAGACAATGGCGACCTGGTCCGCGGGGATCGGTCCGGGACTGCCAGCATAGTCCGGTGGCATGTATCCCTGATTCATCATGTTTTGCAGTCGCCACATGAGATAGCTGTTGTCTGGATCGCTCGGTTTCACGCGCAGAACCGCGGGGTCATTGACCGCCGGTTGACCTACCAGGTTGGCGTATGCGAACCCTTCACTCAGATTCATGCCGTTTTCAGGATAGGCTGACGAATGGCAATCCAAGCAGTAGGTTTGGAACACCCCGCTGACATTGGCCGGGACTTGCGGCAGCGCCACACATTGGTTGTTCGCATCGCATTCTTCGGTGGTGGCACACGTGCCGCACACATCACCACACCCATTGTCCCCACAGGCTTTTCCTGCGCAGTCGGGGGCGCAGACGCATTGTCCTTCTGGGGTGCAGGCGTCATTGCCTGTGCACGTGCCGCAGACGTCGCCACAACCATCGTCTCCACAGGTTTTGCCGGTGCAGCTGGGGACACAGACGCATTGGCCTTCCGTGTTGCAGGTGTCCGGGTCTGTGCATGCGCCGCAAGAACCGCCGCACCCATCGTTGCCACAGTTCTTGTCCGTGCAGTCGGCGGTGCAGTCACTGACACATTGTCCGCTCGCCGCTTCGCACTTTTCTCCGTTGGGACAGTCGCCGCAAGAGGTGCCGCATCCGTCGTCGCCGCACACCTTTCCCGTGCACACGGGCTGGCAAACACATTGGTTGTCCACACACGCGTCTTGGGTGCCGGTGCAGGTGCCGCACTCGCTGCCGCACCCATCGTCGCCACACGCTTTGTCGGTACAACTCGGGACGCAAACACATTGGTTGTCCACACACTCGTCTTGGGCGCTGGTGCAGGTGCCGCACTCGTCGCCGCACCCATCGTCGCCACACGCTTTGTCGGTACAACTGGGGACGCAGATGCATTGGTCTTGTTCATCACACTCTTCGTTGGCCTCGCACGGACCGCACACGCCGCCACACCCGTCGTCGCCACATGTGCTGGGGGCGCACTCGGGTTCGCAGGGCGGCTCCAAACTGAGAATCCAGTCCGTTACGATCGCGATGTGCACTTCCGGGACAGGTTTGTTCGGCGGTAGCGGCATGACGGTTTGATCGTGGGTGGCTTCCAAGCGCCACAGGATGAAACTGTTTTCCGGATCGCCGGGTATGACGCGCAGGATGCCGGGTTTCTTTTTCGAGGGAACACCCACCAGGTTCTCCTCGTAGAGGTCCGCGTCCAATTTGAGATTACCAAATCCATTTCCACCCACATGGCACCCTATGCAATAGGTGGCAAAGACTTCGTCCACCGACGAGAGCGCAATCAGTGTGTCCGGCACGTCGGTG
>Ga0114996_10000958_pt1 | contig 39792 bp, 39 predicted proteins | sample ArcticOcean_MG_C_4_FD_87039 | JGI IMG/M metagenome (GOLD analysis project Ga0114996, IMG submission 87039) | Marine microbial communities from western Arctic Ocean - ArcticOcean_MG_CB4_134 | ecosystem: Environmental > Aquatic > Marine > Oceanic | place: Arctic Ocean: Canada Basin | collected... | reverse complement strand
TCCGACGTGTTCGCGCTGCGCCCTTTACGGGGGAGCTTGCGCGGCTGATCGGGGTCTGGAATTATTGAGTGGACCGGTAGGAGCATGCCAGCCTCCCGCTTCTGATGATGGATTGCCGGACTGCCTCACTCCTTGGTTAAACACAGGGGTTAAACAGGAGAGGGACTCCGACCGAACTGGGCATCATTCTGGACGGTCGAAGAAGTAGTTTCCAAAACTGTCCAGAATGGAAACGGCCACATTCCGAATTTGCATTGACTTTGGAATGTGGTTGGGATAGTTTGGTACCGCTACGATTAAACCCTTCCCAGTTTCCCATCGTGATAAACGTGATATCCCCTACCCCCACGATACCCCCATATGTCCCGTACCGGACATTCCGTAATTTCTTGGAATTCCTTGGGGAAGGCGTGCCAGCGAGGATAGATAGAAGCGTTTGGGGTCAACGGGCGTCCGGAAGTACGGGTATCCAGCTGATGACCGCACTCCGGGTTCTCGAGCTTGTGGACGACGATGGGCGGCCGACAGAGGACCTTGAGCACCTGGCGGGGTTGGAGGGCGACGAGCGCCGTGCCGCATTGACGACGCTGTTGCGACGGCACTACCCGCCTGTGTTCGCCCTGGACCTTCCGCGTGCAACGCGGGCACAGTTCAGAGAGGCGTTCCGTAGTTTCGGCGCCAAAGAGGGCGTGCTCGCGAAGTGTGAAGCGTTCTTTATCCAGGCAGCGCAGGACGCGGGTCTTGAGCTTTCGCCATACGTGCTGGCTGGACGGCATGTATCGAGACGATCATCAAGCGGTTCCGGCAGATCGCGCCAGCAGCCGGCAGAGCGCTCGTCGGCCCAGCCCGTCCCGGTTGTGGTAGCCGCTCCGGTGCAGGCAGCGGGCGTTTCTATCGCCGAGATGGTGCTCAAAAAATACCCGGATTTCGACCCGAACTGGGACGTCACAACTCAACAGAAATGGTTCGACGGGATGACCAAGCTTATGGAGTCCCTCGGCCAGAGCGGCGGCGATCAGGCCTCCTGCGACTCCGGGGCTGTTTAACTCACGTCCTTGAGATGTGACGTGTCTGAGACGTAAACGATCTCGAGGCCGGATGGCCCTTGTCTCAGTAGCGTTATCGATGCCGTCTCTATGTTTCGGCCGAGCGAACCGGTGAAACTGCCGTGCTCGATCCAATCAAGGATCGCGTTGATAGGCCCGCCGTGTATGACAAGGACGACGCGTCGCTCATCCTTGAAACGTTCCGGGAAACGATCCAGGACCCGGCTTTGCAGTGCGTTGATTAGTCGCCCCGCAAATTCCGTTGAAGATTCACCGTCATACTCTGAGAAATCGGCGATGAAAGGTTTTTGGAAGAGTTTCGCCTTCACTACCACAAGGTCACGGCTGCGCAGGTCGCCGATGCCGATTTCGTCAAACTCGGGAACGAACTCTGGATGAATCTGGGAGGTTGCGACGTAGGGTGCGGCCGTTTCATCGGCCCGCTCAAGGCCGCTCGTGATCAGCACGTGCGGGGCGATAGATTCCAGCCTTGGCGCGAGTGCGAGGGCCTGGCGATGACCAAGTTCGCTCAAATGAGCTGGGTCGGGATAAAGGCCGTCCGGCCCGAGCTCGGTATCGCCGTGTCTAACAAGGGATAAGTCCATCACGACATAGTAGATCTTGAAGATCAGGTCTAGGCTTGAGTCTGAAGAGTTTTTCAGCGGCGTTGGGCATGCTCAAAAAGGAAAGATGAACCCATGAAGGGTGCGTTCAGGCTCACGACGGTTGCCGGTGTAGATATCAGCGTCCACTTCACGTGGCTGTTCGCGTTCGCCCTGATCACATGGACGCTTGCGAGCAACTGGTTCCCATCTGACTACCCTCACTGGGCTGCGTACACCTACTGGGTGGCAGCGATGTTGGCGGCGTTGCTGCTGTTCGCCTCCGTTCTCGTTCACGAGCTGGCGCACTCTCTTGTGGCGATCGCACGCGGACATAAGGTACGGGGGATCACGCTCTTTATATTTGGGGGCGTGAGCAACATAGGCGGCGAAACCCGTTCCGCCAGGGACGAATTCCTGATCGCTTTCGTAGGCCCGATGAGCAGCCTCGCGCTCTCGCTGGTCGGGTACATGGCATTGCGGGCGGGAGTGGGCGGAGAGGACTCCCCGGTAGAGGGGATCCTCATCTACTTCACACTCGCCAACCTTCTTGTGGGGTTGTTCAACCTCCTCCCCGGCTTCCCGCTGGATGGTGGCCGAGTGTTGCGGTCGATCATCTGGGCAGCCACCGGGAGCACGTCACGCGCCACCGCGATCGCGTCGATGGTTGGGATCGGCTTCGGCTGGCTGTTGGTCAGTGGCGGGGTGTACATCGCCATTACCGATGACGTTGTATCGGGATTGTGGATGGGCTTCATCGGCTGGTACCTGAAAGACTCTGCGGCAGCGGTGCGAAGAAGCGGACGCCGATCTGTGCGATCCCGAGGAACGCTGGATGGCGTTCTGGTGAGTGAAGTGATGTCCCCTCCCGCCCGACCCGCCGAACAGGGGACCTCGATCGCTAAACTTGTTGACGACTACATGATCCCGTTTCACCGTCGATCGGTTCCGGTCGTCATGGGCGGGCGTATCGCCGGGGTTGTCACGCTTCAGGATCTGGAGGGCGTACATCGGGATCTCTGGAAGGAGACTCTTGTATCGGCCGTGATGACGAGACCGCCGCTATTGTCTGTTCATCCAGACGATCCTATATCCGAGGCGATCGGCCTGATAGCGACCCACCAGATAGACGAAATTCTCGTACTGGATATGGACGATCTTGTTGGTGTCGTGAATCGCTCAGATTTAGTGCCATACTTACATATGAATTAGAGATTATAATTTAATTATCTCTCGTAAAAAGAATGACATTGATTGGTACTAATACAAAAAATAATTGACGATCAGAAACGGTTTATACGCTGGCTTGAACGAGAATGTTGAGTCAAGCCAAAAGCTAAATCTATGACGCCCGACAACGACCGTGAAAGTCCCCGGACACGAGCCGTAGTGCCTGAAGATGGTTCCGGAATCGATCAGGCGGACAGGCGGATTTGACGTCCCTGTAGCCCCAGGTCAAACACCCGTGGTTTGACCGAGATGGCGGCGTCTCGTGCGCGATCCACTGTGCCGGGATGATCAGCCAGCAAGATGACCTGTGTGTGCTGCGAAATCTCTTCTGCCGTCGCGAAGTGTCTTTCGTGGTCAGATCCCAGCATCTCCCCGGGATCCTGAAGGAGCACCGGAACCGGTTCGCCACTTTCGGCCCGTTCATGCCCGATCGCCAGCCTGGAGGACAGGAAGAGCTGTCGGAGAAGGTCACCGCCGAGTGTGCTCAACGGTTCTGAATGTCCTTTCAAGGAGACGACCTCGAACGAACCGAACATGGCATCGTCTGTGGTTGCCGAGAGCCGAATGTCTGTCAGCGCTCCCCCGCTCAATCGTTTCAGATACTCCCCGGTCAGGCGAAGTCGATCACCCTGGCCGTTTGAGCCGTACTCCGCGGTCGCGTCCGAGATCAGGCGACGTGCTGTTTGCAGAGTCGTGAGCCGCCGGGCGAGATCGACCATATGCTCATCCAGGCGGAACATTTCGATGCGATGCTCGAGCGTCACGGGCGGGCCAGACAGCTCTTCCAGGCGTTCCTGGAGTTCCCGAGTTCGTATCTCCAAACGTTCCTCGAGTTGTTCAAGCCGGGTGACGCGCGTTGTCAGCATGTCCTTCTCGGCTGCGAGTTTCTCAGATCCGGCTTCCTGTAGCTCCGCCTCGATCTCGCGTCCGGACGGGCCGGTCAGGTGACCGGAGTTGCGTCGGATCTCGTTAAACTCATCAGATAACCGTCGCCGCTCTTCTTCGTTGACGACGATCTCCCGGAACGCGGCTTCGTTGTCGGCGCCGACAAGATCGAGCAGTTCCTCGCGCTCGCGTGTCACGGCCCGTACCTCTCGCTCTGCCGTAGCGCGCCGGGTGACCCACGTTTCGCCGTCCCGGCGTAACTTTCCGATCCGATCCTGTAGTTGGATCGCTTCTTCTCGATACTCAGGGTACTTTTCGAACGCACGCACATATAACGGGGTGGATACCGATGGTGCTGCGGGTTAACGCCCACGCTCAATCGCGTAGGGGTCCTGCCTAGAGCAGCGGTTGCATGCGCGGGCGCGGCGGTTCCGGGACGGCCGGGGGCGTCGGCGCGGCTGCCGTGGAGGGCTCGTTCCCGGAGGAATCACGTTCGGGATCTTCGTGCGTCGCCTGGGGTCGATCATCGATCGGTTGGCTTCCCGTGTCATCTAGGTTGATTAGCGACATGATGGCCGACGGATTCGCTCTGATAGCCTCTTCCAACATCGAGACCGTCGAAGGCTGACAGGTAAGGAAAATGACCTGCCGGCGCTCCGATAGCTCAGAGATAGCTGTGCAGGCCGCCTTTGCACGCCTGGGGTCGAAGTTGACGAGTAGATCGTCGAGGACCACGGGTAGCGGGGATCGTGAGCCGTACTCATCGACCAGTGCGAACCGTATGGCAAGCCAGAGCTGCTCGGCGGCGCCACGGCTCAGGTGTTCCGGTGGAACCGGCACGCCGTCGCCCGTGACGGCTTCAAACCGCTCCTCGCCGATCACCGCCCTCACACTTGCGTACCTGCCAAGCGTCATGCGATTGAAGTAGCGGGATGCTGCCAGCAAAAGGGACGGCTGGCGCTGTTCCTGGAACTCTTCGCGGGTCTGATCCAGGAGTGAGCGCGCGACCGTGAGTACGCTCCACTGCCGAGCGTCTTCTCGAAGCTGTTCGGTGAGTTCGTCGATACGGGAGTGAAGCAGTGCGACTTCCGCCTCTGTTTCCATCTGCTTCAGCGCCGCCCTCACCTCGCCGGCCTGACCGACAGCGGCGTCGCGCTCTTCGCCGGTTTGCGTGACCTTTTCCCGGAGGGCCTGGAGTTCGGCCTGAAGCTGTTCCGGTTCGGCCCGTTCGAGAGCAGTATCTATCTCGGAGGCCTGTGTGCCGAACAGGTCTGGGGCGGATCTTTTGATCGCATCGAGCTCGTTTTCCAGCCCCCGCCGGTTTTCCAGTTGCGAGGCGAGATCACGGAACTGGTCGGCAGTCTCGCAGCCTGCTCCATTTAACAAATCGGCGATGGCCTCTTTTGCACTGCCGAGAGATTTGGACAGGCCCTCCTCTTCGTCCTTCCAGTCAGCGGATTCTCGATTCAGTGTTTGTCGCTGGCCGACCGCTTCAACATGCTCTTCCCATCGACGTTCGAGATCCCGTAGTGCTGTGAGCCCCGCTCCCGGCGTTGGGCTTTCCATTCCGGCATCACCGAATATGGAGGCCAGTAAAGCGTTGGTTTCGGCGTTGTTTGACCCCATGGCGGACACGCGTTGACGTAGCTCGGTGACTTGCCTCGTTCGGCCGGCTATGAGTCCTAGCTCGTTAATAGCGGAGAGCGCGTCGACTCGCTCGAAGTGGGCATGTAGCCCTACCTGATGTAGCAGATCGCTCCAGGCCGCGTCGGCGCCGATCTGAGCGGTTTTTGATTGTTCAACTGTTTCGGTGATTGCGTCGTGACGCTCCCGGGCGGTGGACGCGTTGGCCGTCGCATCGGCGACGTTTTTGTTCAGGATTGTTGATTCGCGCTTGCGATCGATCTGTCGACCGACGGCGTTTCGCATCTCCACCACGGCGCGCGCAGATAGCGGAGATGACAGGTCGAGTTCACGGGCGATTGAGGTGACTTCTTCGGCGATGTCTGGCTGAGTTTGATCGGCGCTGACAACGGTTTCAGGTTGTTTGTGGGCCATCACCGTCAGAATGGTTCCTGCGACTACCGCCACGACGCCGATCGTTGCCCCGGTAATTTCTGACGCGGCGATCGACCACACGATGCCCAGAATCCCGGCGATCGCCAGGATGATGCCGAGGGGCAAGCTGCTTGATACCGGGAGTGAATTGCCTGAGATACCGGGTTGAGACCGAGATGACTCAAGTTCGGCAAGCGCGCCCTCGAGCGTGTCTAGCCGGTCCCTCTTACGTCCGAGATCTTCCTGCGTCTCCGATGGAGGTTCGGGGGCGGCCTGAAGTTGACCTTTCGCGATGCGAAGGGATTCTTCTGATTGCTGGACTGTTTCGACCGCACCTGTGAGATCGTTCGTCGCCTGTGATGCGGCGCGGCCTGCTTCAGCCCGGGCGTCTGCTATCGCCTGTATATGGGCGATAGTTCCGGATGCGTCGCTAAAGTTGGAGACCCGTTCCGCGGTCCAGTTCGGGCCTATGTCGGCGAGGTCGCGGACAACGCCGCTTTCGATCTCAGCGGCTTCGGCTTCACGCTTTGGCAGGTCCTGCACGGCCTCCTGGTAGTAGCCGATACGAGACGTCGCAGTCCGGACGTCGTTCTCCCTGAGAGCGAAGGCTTCTACGATCGGCAGCCCTGATGCGAGACGTTCCCGCTCCCGATCACGCCTGTCGCCTTCAGAGATTCTTGATTCAATGGCGCGTGAATCTTGCTCTTGCGTGTGCAGGCGGTCGACACCATCGATCGGTACGGCGTTGGTCGCAGGCAGCTTCAGGATGTCGTCTTGCAGACGTCGACTCGTCAGCCATGGATCTCTCAGTTCAAGCAAACGATGCGTCCGTGAGACGTTTGTTCTCAGGTCTTTCAGCTGTTGTTCGAGGACTGTTGCGGACAGATCCAGTTCTCGTAGCTCGTCCGACAGACGGTCGTATCCGGCGAGCTCACGGCGACGGTCCTCTAACTCTTCTCGTGCTGCCCGGAGATCTCGTTCAAGATCGAATAACGAGCCAGCGGATGAACGGGTTGAGGCGGTCCTCTGGAACCTGGACAGACGGTCATCGAGCCGTTTCGCGACCTCTCGAAGGCTGATATTGCCGATCCCGAGGCCTGCCGAGTAGATCCGTTCCGTGATTTCGCCGCGACCGAGATCCTCGAAGGACTGTAGTTCAGTCAGACTGATGCTAAATACGTTCTGATAGAACGCGTCGTCCACGCCGCCTATCAGCTCCCGAAGCAGGTCCTCGCCGCCGTCTCGGGTGCCGGAGATCGTCACAGGACCTCCACGTACGCCTTCCGCACGGTGGATAGCGTACGGGTCACCCGACGAGTCTGCGATGTGCACGCTGCCGGCCGCGCCCCCGGGTAGGCTCGGCTCGTAGTAGTAGTCATCGTGATCTTCTGTGCGACGCCGAGGGAAGCCGAACAGCACGACGCGCATGAAGGCGCGGAGGGCGGATTTGCCTGCCTCGTTCTCCCCCTGAACGACGGTCAGTCCGGGTGAGAATCCGTCAACCTGTTTGCCGTTGAACGGACCGAAGTTATCCATGTCCAGCCGGGTAATGCGCATCTTATTTCTCGCGCTCGAATAACTCGGCCAGCTCCCAGCGAGCTGCATCCACGATATCCGCCAACTGCGGATCGTCCGGCATTTCCAGAATTCCTGAAAAGCGTCTCTGGGCCAGCACGTTGGAGAGCGAATCTCGCAGTTTGGTCTCCGATGAGTCCTCTTCAAGTACGGCGATACTGCGCTTCATGACCGCACCTACGAAGTCGTCACGGTCGGTGAGGGCATCTATGTCGATCTGGGGTCCGGTTCGGTCTGAAATGCGCTCCACCCAGACGAGTGGCGTTGTTGCCGCGTAACTGCTTCGTAGTTCGTCCGACAGGTCCGGGATAGCGTTTTCGGCCGACAGGTCCCCGTGTAACGGTCCTCGCCCGGTCAGGGAGATGCGGCATATGAGGTCACGTCCGCCTGCTCGGACGCGTTCCTCGTCAATTACGACGTGCGCCGCATCGAGTAGCGCATCGAGGTCAGACAGTCCGTCTATCGATACCGAGAGCGATTCCCAGCGGACCACATCCAGCGGTTCGAACGTTGAGGTCGTACGTCCAGATTCGTCAACATCGACGATCAGCGCGCCCCGCGCCCCAGACTCGTTCGGCTGCCGTCCCTGGAGGTTGCCCGGGTACGCAATTACGGGGTTTGCCGGTTTCAGGGTCTGGCGCGTGTGGACGTGTCCAAGCGCCCAGTAATCGATCCCCGTTCCCGAAAGATCTTCGATCGTGCACGGCGCGTAGTTGTCATGCTCTGCGATTCCGCTGACGTTGCAATGGAGTAGCCCGATGGAGAAGAGCCCCTCTGATGGAGGGGCGAACTTGAGCGCGAGATTGTCATGTACCTCCTGCGTCGGGTAACTGATGCCCTGGATTTGTGCGACCGAAGTCCCAGCAATCGAGGCCGTTACCCATTCAGGTTCTGAACCGAATGTGTGAGCTGATTCAGGCATCCGGATACGTGACAGTCTGCCGTCGAGCGGATCGTGATTTCCGTGGACCACGAACGACTGGATGCCATGCTCGTGTAGGCGGGCCAGCCCGTCACGGAACCTCATCTGGGCCTGTACGCTCCGGTCCGCCCCGTCATATACATCTCCCGCGATCACGAGAAAGTTGACGTTTTGTGCGATGCACAGGTCGATTAGTTTTTCGTACGCCTCAAAGGTCGCCTCTTTGAGCCGTTGCGCAATTCGCTGCTCGTACTTCAGCAGCCCCTTGAAAGGGCTGTCGATGTGGAGGTCAGCGGCGTGTACGAAGCGGAAGGGTTGCATGTGCGCCAGTTATTCGCCAGTTATTCGAAGGGATCCGGGATTTAGGTGTGGCGATTGTAGCAACGAGCCGGGGGAGTTCAGGGGGGCTTGTGTCACGGGAACCAAGATATCTGACGCGAAAAGGGGCCGGACCCGAAGGCCCGACCCCTTTTATTTGAAGCTTGTAGCGCTTCCGGATAGTCCGGAAGACTAGAAGTCCATTCCGCCGCCGGGCATGCCACCGGGCATGGCGGGCTCAGGCTGGGGAGTCTCGGTGATGAGCGACTCTGTGGTCAGGATCATTCCTGCCACTGAGACTGCGTTCTCTACTGCAGCTCGGGTCACCTTTGCCGGGTCGACGATGCCGAACTCCAGCATGTCACCGTATCGGTCATCCATGGCGTCGAAACCGAAGTTTCCTTTGCCTTTGCCGACAGCGTCCAGGACCACAGCGCCTTCGGCGCCCGAGTTGGTTGCGATGACTCGGATCGGCTCCTGGAGGGATCGTCTGAGGATGTCCACGCCGGTCTGCTCGTCGCCCTTGGCCTTTACCTTGGCGAGGTCCAGGCCCGCACGGATCAGGACAGTGCCGCCGCCGGGGACGATTCCCTCTTCAACGGCTGCTCGTGTGGCGGACAGGGCGTCTTCAACACGCTGCTTCTTCTCTTTGAGTTCAATCTCTGTGGCCGCGCCGACCTTGATGATCGCGACTCCGCCGGAGAGCTTGGCCATGCGCTCCTGGAGCTTCTCGCGGTCGTAGTCGGACGAGGTCTCTTCGATCTGGGCCTTGATCTGGGAGATTCGTCCCTGGATCTCGGACGTGTCGCCTGCCCCCTCTACGAAGGTCGTGTCGTCCTTTGTGGAGACGATGCTCTTCACCCGGCCAAGGTCTTCGACCTCGGCGGAGTCCAGGTTTCGTCCGACTTCTTCGGAGATGACCTGTCCACCGGTGAGGATGGCGATGTCCCGCAGCATCTCTTTGCGGCGGTCGCCGAAGCCCGGGGCCTTGATTGCGAGCACGTTGAGCGTGCCACGCAGCTTGTTGACCACGAGTGTGGCAAGGGCTTCACCGTCAACGTCTTCTGCGACGATGACGAGGTTCTTGGAAACCTTCAGGACTTTCTCAAGAACCGGGAGGATGTCCGAGACGGCGGAGATTTTCTTGTCCGTGATAAGGACGAGAGAGTCAGCCAGCGCGGCTTCCATGCGTTCTGAGTTGGTCACGAAGTACGGCGAGATGTAGCAGCGGTCGATCTGCATTCCTTCGACGTAGTCGACTTCGTCTTCGAGTCCACGGGACTCGTCGACGGTGATTACGCCGTCCTTGCCGACCTTGTCGATGACGTCGGCAACGAGGTTGCCCATCTTCTCGTCGTGGGCGGACAGGATCGCAACCTGTGCGATCTGGTCACGGCCTTCGACGGAGGTGGACAGCTTGGAGATGGACTTGCGAACGGAGACGACTCCGAGCTCCAGGCCGCGCTTGAGGGCCATGGGGTCTGAGCCGGCTGCAACGTTCTTGAAGCCTTCGTTGATGATCGCCTGTGCAAGGACCGTGGACGTGGTTGTGCCGTCACCGGCGTCGTCGTTGGTCTGCTTGGAAGCCTCTTTGAGGAGCTGTGCGCCCATGTTCTCAAAGGGGTCCTCAAGGTCGATCTCTTTGGCGATTGATACGCCGTCAGAGCTGACCTGGGGCGGGCCGAATTTCTTGTCAACGATTACGTTACGACCCTTGGGGCCGAGCGTGATTTTGACGGTGTTGGCGAGCATGTCGATTCCGGCTTTGAGCCGGGCTCGAGCATCCTCACCAAACTTGAGTTCTTTTGCTGGCATTTTTTCCTCTCCGTACACCGGGCCAATCTGCCCGGCGCGCTGGTAATCCTTCTGCTGAAGGGTCGGGGCTAGATTGTTGCGAGGATGTCGCTTTCTCGAACGACCAGGTACTCGGTTCCGCCTTCGGTGTACTCAGTTCCCGCGTACTTGGAGTAGATGACGTTGTCACCGACCTTGATGGACAGGGCGATGGTTTTGCCGTCTTCGGTAACTCGACCGGGACCTGCGGCAACGACTTTGCCTGTCTGGGGCTTCTCTTTTGCGGTATCCGGGATGTAGATCCCGCCCGCGGTCTGGGAGACGTCGTCGTCGCTCGGCTCGATCACAATGCGATCTGCCAACGGCTTAATTTTGACCTTTGCAGCCACTCTTAGTTTCCTCCTGATTCCTTCGAGTCTTTCTCTTGGCGAAGACCAGGTCGCATGACGTTCTGAGATGAACCCCAGAACGTACTGAAACGACCCGCGCGTATTCGCTTTCCATTAACCCGTTTATGTTTCCCACCGGAATTGGCACTCAGGCATCCCAAGTGCTAAGCGAGTGAATTTTAGGAGCGCGACTACGAAGTGTCAACGAATGGGTTGCACTTCGCTCGCAGATGGTTGGAAGCGCACTGCCATGGGCCCTGCTGATGCGTTGAATCAGGCGCCGGATGAGCGGAGCGGCGGGACAACTGTCAGATGAACCACCGGTTCACCACCAAGCCGAACCTGTGGGTTTTGCCGAAGGTCGCTCGCGGGATCGTCTATCGGTATTCAGTGATGCCACGGTGATAATGTTCTCGTGCACCCAATCCCGCGCCTGGTGGTGACACGGGGCGAAATTGGGCACGGGCAGGTAATTCCAACAGCTATCGCCGGACGATCAGATGCTCTCGCCCTACATAAAAGTAGGGCGCACAGCGTAAAGGTATGCCAAATCTTGTTCTGGGTTTAATAACAATCGCCACATTATTGGCGGGTGTGTTGGCCTTTACCGTCACGGCAATCGGGGGCAGTGAGTCCAATGCTGTTGCGTATGTAGCGGCCTCCGAAACCCGGGGGCAGAACGATCGATCGTCTTTGCGCTACATTCTCGGGTGTGTCGTACCGCTTGGGGCGACGATCACTGCGACTATCGAGAATGATGGCCAGTCAACGCTCCGTGATTTTGGCGACTGGGATGTACTCGCTCGGTATCAGTCGAGCAGCTCTGTTGGCGCCGTCTGGATGTCCTACATCGCCACAGGTCCCGCCACCTCCGGCGAGTGGACGGCTAGCAATGTTCGCCTTGTGAATGGGCGGTCTGAAGCGTTTGGGGCCGGCGAACTGGACCCGGGTGAGAGGGCTACGGTGACTGTGGAGATTCCTGTCGCCGCCATCGCTTCCGGGCTGAACAAGTTGACGATCAGCACCCGTGAGGGCGCAGTCGTTGAGATTCCGTTCGACGGAGCGACCACGTGCGGCCACTACCTGCACAACAATCCGAGCCCTCCGGCGGGCGATACGACGTCGCAGGCTGATCTGACGGCCGACGCAAGCTACCCGAGCGCAAGCACGCTCTATAACTACGACACTGATCGTGACGCGAACGCAGGGCTTGTTGTGCTTGAGGGCGGATCCGGGGCCGCCGAGACTGATCTTACGCAGTACCAGAACTGGCAGACCGCAGCTCTGACTCAACCGCTGAAGCTATCGGGAACGGTCCGCGTGGCGTTCTGGGCCGCAGTCAAGGATTTCAGTACGAGCCTGCGTGGCGATGTCACGGTGTATCTGCGGGATTACGACGGGGCGAGTTACACCGAGATCGGCAACTCAGTCTCGACGACAACACCGGTTCACTTGCCGATCAGACCGGGGTTACAAACTTCGGGATTTATCGTCAGTAGGCAGATCAGGCGCCACCCTCTGCCATCCATCCGTCGGGCTAGATCAGTTAGGTTGCGCGATGCGCATCTCTCTAATTCAGCTTGCCCCGGGAGTGACAATGGTCTCTAACGTAAATCCGTCGGCGGTCGATATCGACCAGCTTCGGGACAACGTGAAGTCAAAGTACTCGGATGTCGCGACCAACCCTGACGAGGGGTTTCATTTCCATACGGGTCGACCCCTCGCGACGATGTTGTCTTACACGGACGCAGATCTTGAAGGCCTCCCTGAGTCCGCTAGCAAGTCGTTTGCCGGCACAGGAAACCCGTTTGGCTGGGGGCGGATGAACCCCGGTGAGGCGGTCGTGGACGTCGGCAGTGGTGCCGGATTTGACTCCCTGCAAGCTGCGCAACACGTTGGCTCAACCGGGTCTGTCATCGGCGTAGACATGACGCAGGCGATGCTGGGCAAAGCGGGTGAGGGTGCTCGGGAGATGGGGCTGAGCAACACCGAGTTCAGGCTCGGATACGCTGAGGCCCTTCCTGTTGATGACGCCTCCACGGACGTAGTTATCAGCAACGGCGTTATCAACCTGACCCCGGACAAGATGTCTCCGTTGAAGGAGATATTTCGCATCCTCAAGCCGGGCGGCAGGATTCAGATCGGCGACATCGTTGTACATGTCGAGGTGCCGCAAGAGGCCAAGGACGATATAGATCTGTGGTCTGGCTGAATCGCGGGTGCTCTGCTGGAAGCAGAGTGGGAATGGGTCCTGGCAGAGGCCGGATTCGTGGACGTTCAACTTGGCGAGCAAATTGACGTGTTTTCCGGGTCGAAGCATGAATCGTCCGCAGCGAACTTTGAGACGAGGGGCCTGACCATCTTCGGACGTAAGCCCGGGGGTTAAGGCCCGAAAACCTCGAAATAAGAGATCCCCAGAAACCAGACAGCCCCGCCAATCGTTAGATGGGCGGGGCTGTCTGGTTTCTCTATGAGAAGGAGCGCCTGTGCTTAGTCGCCGGCGGCTTCTGAACTGCCGTTTGCGGCATCCCGCATGGCCCAGAACACCCGTTCCGGACTCATCGGAAGCTGGATCATCCTTGTGCCGACAGCGTCGTGGATGGCGTTGGCGATGGCTCCGGCCGGCGGGATGATCGGCGGCTCGCCAACTCCGCGGACGCCGTACGGACCCTCGTCCGCAGGTGTCTCAAGGATTACGCAGTCGATCCGCGGCAGGTCGAGCGCCGTCGGCATCCGGTAGTCGAGCAGGCTGGCGTTCTGGAGCACGCCCGTGTCGTCGTACACGTACTCTTCGTTCAGCGCCCAACCGATGCCCTGCACCGCTCCGCCCTGAATCTGTCCCTCAACGGCGTCCGGGTTGACCGCCTTTCCGACGTCCTGGAACGCCGTGAAGCGAGTCAGTGTCGGCTTGCCGGTGTCCACGTCCACATCCACGTCAGCGATGTTCAGGGCGTAGCCGTTTGCGGCCCGCATGTTGGGGTCGTTTGAAGCGGAGGCCACGATGTCGTTAGATCCCGAGGCAGCTTCGCTGGCCGCGTCACGGAAGGACATTGAGTTGTCCGGCACATCACGAGCTGCAAACTCGCCGTCCGAGAACTCGACGAACTCGGGTGTCACGCCGAGCTTTGATGCGATGCGCTCCTTGATCTGGTTTACGATATTCTGCGATGCATCGTAGATCGCTGAGGCCATGGATCGCGTGACCCGGCTACCTCCGGCGGTTCCGGAGTATGGAATGCTGCTGGTGTCGCCGGTCGTAATGTGGACCTCTGACGGGTCCAGTCCCAGCGTCTCCGCCGCAAGCTGTACGAAGCCGGTCCGGGTGGACGAAAGATCCATCGTACCGACGATCAGGGAGATCGTACCGTCCTGGTTGACGATCATCCGACAACTTGAAACGCCGATTCCGTTCGGCCACCACCCGATCCCGATGCCCCGCCCGGCGTTTTTCCCCTTGAGCGGAGCCGTGTAGTGCGGGTGCGCCTTGGCCGCCAATAGCATCTCCTCGAGACCGATGGCGGCGAACTCCATGTCGTTCATGTTCTGGTCGCCGGTTTTGCTGATATTGATGAGGCGGAAGTCGATCGGGTCCATGCCGAGTTTCTGCGCCAACTCATCGACGGCGGATTCAGCGGCGTAGGAAGCCACGGTTGCGCCCGGCGCACGGTACGCGGCGACTCTTGGCGTGTTCGTGACCACGTCGTAGCCATCGATGCGTGCAGCTTCCGGCTGGTAAGGGGCGAACGAGCAGAGACAACCGATCCCCACCGGCGCGCCCGGGAACGCTCCCGCGCCGTACACAAATCGAGCCTGCACGGCCTTCATCTTGCCGTCGTTCGTTGCGCCGATCTTGACGGTGATGGTCGCGGCTGCTCCGGGGCCGGTGGCCGTGAGAACCTCGGTCCTGCTCAACACGAGCTGGACCGGCTTTCCGGAACCCTTCGAGAGCATGATGCAAAGTGGCGAGATTCGGGTCTGTGCTTTCGCACCAAACGCGCCGCCAACCTCGGTTCCTCTGACCAGGATGTTGCCCGCCTCCAACTCAAGGATGTTGGACAACTGGGTGCGGTGGTCGAAGATGCCCTGGGTATTCGCCCAGACCTCGATAGTGCCGTCGCTGTGATACCAGGCGGTCTCGGCCTCAGGCTCGATGTAGCCCTGGTGGACGATAGATGTCTTGTAGGTTCGCTCTACGATGTGGTCTGAGGCCGCAAATCCTGCGTCGACGTCGCCTCGCCCAAGTTCCACGTGGAGCGCGACGTTGCTTGGCGCGTCCGCTTCTCCGCCGATCGACTTGGTAAGCATGTCGTCGTGCAACAGGGGTGCGTCGGGCGCCATCGCCTCTACCGGGTTCTGGACTGAAGGTAGAACTTCATATTCAACCTTGATGAGGTTGGTCGCCTCTTCGGCGATTTCTGCCGTTCGGGCGGCCACCGCCGCCACCGGGTGGCCCTGGAACAGGGCCTTGTCGCGGGCGATCACCAGTTCGGACAGGTAGCGGAGCGAGATGTCCACCTCGCCGGTGCCGGCAGAACCGCCGGCCACGATAGTCGGGAAGTCGCTTCCCGTGACGATGGCCTCAACGCCGGGGAGCGCTTCTGCGGCCGAAGTGTCTATGGATTTGATGTTGGCGTGCGCGTGTGGGCTGCGAAGGACCTTTGCCTGCAGGAGGCCGGGAAGGTCAATATCCGCGCCGAACTCGGCGCTACCGGTGACCTTGGGAAGGGCGTCGACCTTTGCCAGTCTTTCGCCCGATAGGTTGATCTGTTCTGCGGTCCCGACCATGTAACGACCTCGACATGTGTGTTTTGCGTGTGCTTTTCTTGCTGGACATTCCGGCTACGCGAACCGGTTTGGAGTGCGATGGTAGCAGAGGGCGCTACGTGTGGGCGGACGGGGGGGCGTGGCGGAGGTATTAGATTTGTCCGGGGCTCGCTGTCCCCCGGTTCCGTGTGCGGGAGGGTGTTTTATACGTGCGTTAATCGTGCTCTAAGTGATAAGAAGCGCTGAAGCTGTGAGCACGTCTGGGGATGAGATCATCGACAGATGCGGTCTGTTGCTTCTGCGCTATCGGTTATTAGGCGGAGAAGCGTTCTTCAAAATGGTTACACCGGTCTCTCAAGGAAGGGATGGTCAGGCCGGTGAAATGGGGAGATTACGTGTGATGTTGAGATTTGTTCCAGCCCGGGCGTTGGTGCTTGCGTTCCTTGCGCTGGCTTTATTTGCAACGCTGGGTGTAACAGGAGACGTCGCTCAGGCGAACGCCGAGAAGTCAGACGTGATCATCACGTTTGCCGGACCGCCGAATCAGGCTGACTAGGCGGCGGTGCGTGGTGCGGGCGGCGATATCAAGCACACCTACACACTTGTGAACGCGATTGCGGCTTCTCTGCCTTCGGGCGCTGTTGCCGCGCTTCAGAACAGGCCCAATGTCGTTCGAGTCGAGGCCGACCTCGAAGTCCACGCCATCGACGCCGAGTTGGACAGTGTGTGGGGCGTTGACCGAGTTGACGCCGAAGTGGTGCACAACACTCAGGCGCCCAAATTAGCAGGCGCCGGGGTGAAAGTCGCTGTGATCGATTCAGGTATCGACCTGACTCACCCGGATTTGATTATCGCGAGTTCCGTCAACTTCGCTAAAGGTAAGAGTGCCGACGACAAGTACGGCCATGGCACGCACGTTGCTGGCACGATCGCCGGCCTGGACGACGGAAATGGAGTTGTCGGTGTTGCTCCTGGAGCGTCTCTCTACGCGGTCAGGGTTCTTGGCAACAGTGGAAGCGGTAGGTGGAGCGATGTCATAGCCGGAATCGAATGGGCGTCCGGATTAAAAAGGTGGCACGCAGGTGGATGTGATCAACAAGAGTCTCGGCGGCGGCGACGTCCAGGCGGTGCATGACGCCGTCAATGCAGCCGACGAGAGAGGTGTTGTGGTCGTGGCTGCTGCCGGTAACGATTCCGGCGGACCCGTGATCTACCCGGCGGCCTACACCATCGTCATTGCTGTTTCCGCAACAAACAATGACGATGACCTGGCCAGTTTCAGCAGTGTCGGTTCGGAAGTTGAGATCGCCGCCCCGGGAAGAAACATCTACTCGACGTATAAAGATGGCGCATACGCCACGATGAGTGGAACCTCGATGGCTTCCCCGCACGTCGCCGGTGTCGCGTCGCTGGTCATTGCGAGCGGAATCGCTGACGGCAACGGCAACGGACGGATTAACGATGAAGTCCGGGCACGGTTGCGAATTACTGCGGACGACCTTGGCACTGTGGGCAAGGATGACCTATTCGGTTACGGACTGGTGGATGCTGAGAACGCAGTTCTCGGGACTACCGGCGGTAACAACCTGGGCGGAGTGAACACTTCTCCCTCAGTCACAATCGATGCTCCCGGGGATGGCTCTACGTTCGACTCTGGATCATCAGTTTCGTTTACTGAATCGGCTAGTGATTCCGAGGATGGCGAATTGACATCGACCATCTCTTGGACGTCTAGCATCGATGGGTCGATCGGTACCGGGGCAAACGTCTTGAAAATCTTGGGTGATGGTGCCCACACCATCACCGCTTCAGTGACTGACGGTGGCGGCAAAACAGGGTCCGACTCGATCAGCATCACTGTCGGTGACGCGCCAGTAAACTCAATTTTCGCTTCGGTGGAAATGGAACTCTCAGGGGAAAAAGGTCGGGATCTGATCATCCCGGTCTTCGTCACAGATGCTAATGGGGCTGTGGCAGGCGCAAGTGTGTCGATCAGTCTTTACCTGAACGATGATTTGCACGCCACAGGAGGAACATCATCCACAGGAAGCGATGGGCAGATCCGGTGGCGGTTGCGAAACGCACCATCGGGGACTTGGTTTGTGAGCGTAGATTCCGTTGAGAGCGGAAGTCTCTCATGTACGTACTGTGCGGACGACGAGTTAGAAAAGCCGTAGTTCGTTTGAAATTGCGTGATTAAACAGGGCCCGGCACCTGCCGGGCCCTGTTTTTATGTTCGGTTATTTCAACGCCCACCATGACCCGAGTGAGCCGTGAGGTTTAGCCCAGCTCTTCCAGCTTCTTGCTGGCGGCCGTCGCCGTTTCCAGCCCGGGTGGTGTGCCTGCGGAGCGGCCCAGGTTGATGGCTTCCTGTAAAGAGTCCTTTGCCGCGGCGGTGTTGCCAGACGCCATCTCAATATCGGAACGACTGATCGCTGACTGCGCGGCCAGTACGATACCGTTTGCGGTTCGTGATCGTTGTCCTAGCTCGACGGCCTCGTCCAGCGACGCGGCGGCCTCTGTGGGCCGCTCTTTGTCGATCAGCAGCACGCCCAGGTTGTAGGAACAGACGGCGGCGATGACGAGGGAGTCCGGAGATCCAGATTCCTTGCCGAGCGTGGCTGCGTCTCGATAGGCGGCTTCCAGTTTGGGATCGGACAACTCTGCGAGGCTGGTCGCAAGGCCGTATGCCGCAACCGCGGCGCGCTCAAGCGCCCGTGGCGACCCGGAGGCCGTTCCGAACGCCATCGCCTCACGCCATGCGTCTGCGGCCTCCGCCGGGCGATCGGAGCGCACCAGGTGGACGCCGAGGGCCTGCGCCGCCCGCGCCGCCGTCTCCAGCCCCCTGTCTCCAGCCGCACGTCCGAAATTCACGGCGTTTCGCCATGCGGATTCAGCCTCTTCCGAGGATCCAATCTCGACCAGAAGGGCCGCCAGATTATGAGATGCGCGGGCCGCCCATACGGAGCCACGTTTTGTATCAGAGGACCGCCCCAGCTCGATCGATCGCCGCCACGAGCGATCCGATTCATCGTTTCGTCCGCCATCGGAATGGAGTACGCCAAGGTTGTGCGCTGCCCGGGCTGCCCATGCCAGTCCATCTCCGGGTCCAGACTTCTCGCCCAGTTCGATAGCGTCGCAGCACGCCGATGCCGCCTCGCCGAATCGACCGGTATAGCGCAGTACCACTCCCAGGCCGGATGCCGCCGCCGCCGCCCACGCGAGCGCTTCAGGATCTTCAACAACGCGGCCCAGTTCGACCGCCTGCCGAAACGCTTTTTCCGCGTCAGAGTCACTGCCGCGACGCCGGAGACCTTCTGCGCGCTCGTACTCTCTGCGAACGGTTTCGGCGTCGGTCATCGAATTGGGACCTGATTTGATTGTGCGTGAGGCGCGGTCATTAGGTTCAGATCCATCCCGTCAGGAAATTCCACCAGGTGACGACGACTCCTGTCGCCGTGTATTTATCGAGCCATTTAGCGCCGTGGAGCGCGTACTCCTGAAACATTTTCAGGGCCAGGAGCACGAGTAACCAGCTTACGAGCCGATTGCGTTTGAGATCATAGTTTGGCCACCAGTGCTGTAGCGTGGCCACAAATAGAAAACTCGAACAGGTTCGGAAAGGCTATCAGGACGGCTCGGGAAGATGTGATCTCGAACGCCACCATCCCGATGATCCGGAACCCGAATAGTCCGACAGCTACGTTTCGCGTAACGCCGTTCCATTTGAGCGCCACGTACAGGAACGTGAGCATGTAGACGAGATCGGCCCACTTGTCGAATTCCTGGTAGTTGCCGACTCCGCCCAGGTGGAGCAGGTTCTTCTGGAACAGGTCCGAGAAGTCCACCAGTATGGCGAGTACGGCCCCGGCAAAGGCCCATCTCAACACGGGCAGCGAACCTGCTACCCGAACCAGGAAGATGATCAGCGCTTCAAGAGTGAACGCTATTTGGCCCCGATTTGGGGGTGTCTTGTAGTTAGACGATAGGGCGCTATTGTGTCATCCCTCCTCCTTCCGGTCCCGGAAGGAGGAGGGACCTTCACCGGCGTTGTATGCATCGACGGGATACCGAGTACCTGGTGACCTTGATCCTCCCTCACCCATTAATTGGTCTGGGATCTCTCCCATCGGGAGAGGGAGCACGTCCATTACGCCCGTCCAAGCCGCAAACGCCACCTCACGATACCGAAGACGATAAATGCCACGATCCAGACCGGGCTTAGCGTGACGGTCCAGATAAGTCCTTGGACGCCGTAGACGCCGACAGGGCCTGAATGCCGTTCTTGAAACTGGCTCCGACCTTCCAGTCTGCGATCACCCAGCCCTCGGCCTCCCTGACCCTCACGGTCAACGAACTGCGGCCTTCGATCTCGCCAACGTCTGCGACTCCAGAGATCACGAGTGTGCCGGTGTAAGGGATGGGACGGTTGTTGATGTAGGTGTGAACGGCCTCGGCGACGGTAATGCCTTCTTCGAGCACTCCCTCGACCGGGTTCGATCCATCCCCGAAGTCCCAGCGATAGGTGAGGTCGCCTACACCGGACGGCCTCGTAAACGTGCCGGCAAATCCGATGTCATCGCCCGCCTCAACGTTAATCGGTTCTCCGGCGAACACGTCCAGCACCGGGATCTCGCTCACGGTTGCAATCAGGGTGTCTTCACCCTCAGAAACACCGGAGTCTCCGAGGCCCGTGATGTTTACGGTTATGACAAATGGCGAGTGCTATTCCGAGCGGTAGCCGTGTGTCACGGCGGATGTGATGCGTTGACCTTCGATCACGGTGGCTGCCGTTCGTCGAACGATGCCGAGACTTGAGCCGTCACCGAAATCCCATTCGATCTCAAAATCCTCGGCACTCTCGGACGGCTCGAATGTCGCCGTGAACGCGACCGGCTCGCCGACCGCCGCCGCAAGATCGCTACCGGCGTTTACCTGCATCTCGGTCGGTTCGGCGTTGAGGAAGATGTTGACCAGCGAGAACGCCGAGGTCTGGGCGAGAAGGTTCAGCCGGCCCTGCATGCTTTCGAGGTGTTCACGGATACGGGCAAGCTCGGTCGCCACTTTAAGTGTGTCCTCGACGGTCCGCGCTGAATCGAGAAGCGTGATCAGGGCGTCTTCGCTGGCCGTCTGGCTACGAATCCGCGCTTCAAGGTCCGTGTACTCGTTTGTGACATCCTGAGCGGTCGAGCTTTCGGACTCCACTTCAACGATTAGCGAGCGAACTTCGTCTAGCGTAGTGTCGAGGCCTTCAGACGGGACTCTGAAAGAGATAAATGCGGTGTGGTTGCCGTTCCGAGTCGATGCGACTACCCAGCCGCCTGAAGAGGTGGCAAGTTTCGCAATCTCATAGACCGCCTCGCTGACATCCCGCACGACGAGGGTCATATCGACCGTGCGGACGATGATCCGGTCAAGTGCTGCGATGGCCTGACCTGAATGTCCAGGCTGTTGGAAACCGTAGCAGCGGCGCTACCTGCGGGCGCGGGAGATCCGGGGAGGCCCACGGCTCCCGGCTGGCCGGCGGAACCGGGTGCGCCCGGTGCGCCTGGCGCATCTGGTGACGATGAGAAATCAAACAGGGCATCAGCTCCGGACCCCGAGCCTGAAGCTGATGCGGCGGCTGGAGCCGCTGTCGCTGCGGCACCTGCGAAGGGGGGCGCATCAGAGCGATCTGAATCTGACCCTCCGCCACTACACCCAATTAACACCAGCGCGATAAGAAGCACCGGGAATACGAGCCCAACCGAACGTACGTGCGCCATGATCGTTACCTCGTCACTACTAGCCGTCAATCGATCGTCGTGATTGTTTTTTAAGCGGAGTGCGAGCGATATCGATTGCCCGCCATTTGTGGCTTCTGTACTCGAAGACGCTGTATGGCCGAGAAAAGTTCCCGCCACACACGGCTCGCTTCACGTGCAATAAGAGAAAGCGGCGTTACAATCCGGCGACGCCCGGGACATAGCGCGACCGAAACCGCCGGGCGCCAGATAAAGATCACTCGAAACTACGGAGATCATTGAACGTATGAAGTACCGACGTCTTGGCAGCTCAGGGCTGCTCGTGTCCACCATCGGCCTCGGGACAAACAACTTCGGCGAGATGCTCGGCCGGATGGACTACGAGTCCGCAAAGGCGGCGTTGGACGCCTGTCGCGACAACGGCATGAACTTCATCGACACCGCTGATTCGTACTCGGGTGGCATCTCTGAGGATTTCATCGGCAGGGCCGTGAAGGACTATCGGCAGGAAGTCATCATCGGCACAAAGGCCGGTATGCCATGGGCCGGCAAAACAAACCGGGAAGGTTTGTCCGCAGCTCATCTGAAGTACTCGGTGGACCAGAGCCTCAGGAACCTTCAGACCGACTACATCGACCTGTACCAGATGCATATTGTCGACCCGCTCACACCGATCGAGGAGACGCTCCGAGCTCTCGACGACATCGTGACCGCCGGCAAGGTGCGTTACATCGGATGCTCAAACTTCATGGCGTGGGAGATGGTGGAAGCCATCCATGTGTCACGCCGCTACGGCTGGCCGGAGTTTGTTAGCAACCAGCCCGAGTATTCGATGCTGAGGCGTGACGCCGAGACGGAACTAATCCACTCAAGTGCGAAGTACTCGACGGGCATCCTGCCCTACTTCCCGCTCGCCTCAGGGTTCCTGACCGGCAAGTACAAGCGTGGCGCTGACCTTCCGGAAGGCACCCGGCTTGCCTCGACCCAGCGCATGGCGGACGCGCAGCTGACGGAGGCCAACTTCGACGTGCTTGAGGCGTTGGAATCGTTCGCCGGAGAGCACGGCCACACTATGGTGGAGCTTGCGTTTGCCTGGTTGCTCGGCCACCCGGAGGTCTCTTCGGTGATCGCAGGAGCGACTCGTATTGAGCAGATCGAACAGAATGCTGCTGCGAGCGAGTGGGAGCTTACGGCCGAGGAGATGACGGAACTGGACGCGATTCTTCCGGGTACGCCCGGACCGGGAGTCGGCAACCTCCCACGAAGGCGTGGACTTTAGGCGGCAGGTCTGGCCGCGTAACCGGCCTCTAGCAAATTTGGAGTAACAGGTGCCCGAAGGTCGACATATTCTTGCGATCGACCAGGGCACGACGAGCACGCGTGCCATCGTATTTAACGATGAGGCGCGTCCCGTCGGTTCGGCGCAGGTTGAGTTAGAGCAGTACTTCCCGAAACCGGGCTGGGTAGAGCACGACGCGCTTGAAATTTACAGAGGCGCGGTCACAGTTGCCCGGCGCGCGGTTGAAAAATCCGGTCTTGGCATGGACGAGATCACGGCGATTGGCATCACCAACCAGCGCGAAACGGTTGTGGTGTGGGATCGATCTACCGGCGAGCCGGTGTCGAACGCGATCGTGTGGCAGTGTCGGCGTACCTCGGATGCCTGCGCTGAACTTATCCGTGCCGGGCACTCGGCCGACATCCGTGATCGCACGGGCCTGGTGGTGGATCCGTACTTCTCCGCCACAAAACTTCGATGGCTGCTCGACCGCATCCCGAATGGTCAGCGCCGGGCGGAGGACGGAGAGCTGTGTTTCGGCACGGTCGATTCCTGGTTGATGTATCGGCTCAGCGGTATGAGGAGCCACGTCACGGACGTCACCAACGCATCCCGCACGATGCTCCTGAACATCCACGATCTTGAGTGGGATCCGACCATGCTGGAGTTGTTCAACGTGCCGGAGGCGATTCTCCCGGAGGTGCGGCCTTCCGCCGGGGATTTCGCGATCACGGACGGCGCAGAACTTGGCGGCGAGATTCCGATCACAGGTGTCGCCGGGGATCAGCACGCTGCGCTTTTCGGGCAGGCTTGCTTCAAGAGTGGGATGACCAAGTGTACGTACGGGACGGGTGCGTTTGTGCTCACTAACGCTGGGAGCAAGGCGCCATCGCCCGAGCCAGGAATTCTGGCGACCCTCGGATGGCAGGTTGGCTCCAAACGAACGTACGCCAGTGAGGGCGGTGTTTTCGTTGCGGGCGCAGCCGTGCAGTGGCTAAGGGACGGGCTACGGATCATTGAATCGGCATCCGAGACGGACGATATGGCGGAAATTCTGGGCGATAACGACGGCGTGTACATGGTCCCGGCGTTCGTCGGGCTGGGTGCGCCCAGATGGGACCCGGATGCGCGGGGCACGATAACCGGGTTGACCCGCGGTTCGTCCCGGGAGCACCTGGCGCGTGCGGCGTTGGAGGCGACGGTTTATCAGGTGAGGGACGTTATACAGGCGATGTCCCCGTCTGGCCGAACTTCTTCTACCCCTCTCCGGGCAGATGGCGGGCAGACGGCGAGTCGATTTATGATGCAGTTCCAGGCCGATATTCTGGACCGGCCCGTTGAGGTATCTGAGATAGCGGAAACCACAGCGCTCGGGGCGGCGTTTCTGGCCGGGCGCGGGATTGGACTGTGGCGCAGCGATGGACAGCTCACACGTTTGTGGCGGGCGGGAGCGCGTTACGATCCGGAGATGGTGGAAGGACAGAGGGCTCGCCTCATAGCGGGTTGGTATGAGGCTGTGGAGCGTACGGCGAGCGTCGTCGGCTAACGAGTCTCAGCGCTCTCACAGATGGGTCGGGATTAGGCCGGTCTCAGGCGACCGCAACGTCCTCTACAGGGCTTTCAGCATCTGTGGCGTCTTCTTCGGCGCCTGAGCCTGATTCTGTTTCAGCTTCCGCACAGTCAGCGATGACGCCGTCCTCGGTGACGCCTCCGGAAACCAGGATGCGCCCGTCCTTCAGGACAAGAGAGATATGGTTAAACCGGGCCGCAGACATCGGGCCAATTTTGTTCCAGTGGTTCTTCGCCGGGTCGTAAATCTCGGCCGTCTCTAGAAATCCAGAGCCGTCCCATCCGCCCGTAATCCGGACGCGTCCATCCGCCCGTGCGACGGCGCTGTGGCCGCGTCGTTTTCGCAACGTACGTTCAACGGATCGCCATTTTCCATCCACGGGATCGAACAGGTACGAAGCGTTGGAGATTTTATCGTCGTTCCACCCTCCCGCCACAAGGACTTTGCCGTCCTTCATATGGGTGGCGGAGTGCTCCGTTGTCGGGACAGGCAATTCGCCAGTTGTCTGCCAGGCGTCGCGTGATGGACTGTAGATCTCTGAGGAGGCCAGGACGTTACTCCCGGCGCGTCCACCGACGACCAGCGTTCGGCCGTCATCGAGGCTAACCGAGCGATGATCGAACCTGCCTTCGACCAACTCCCCGGTATCTTCCCATCTGCCGTCAGATACCCGGAACACCGTTGTTGATGAAAGCCCGCCGTCCTCGTTGAACCGGCCCGTGATGATGACGTCGCCGTCTGGCGTCGTGGACGCACCGTGTGAGTACCGATGCGCCTTCAATTTTGGCGCAGCTACCCATCCTCCACTTGAGGGGTCGAAAAGCTCACAGGATGAACGAGTTTCGCCATCTGCGTATCCACCGGCGACGAGCACTCGGCTGTCCGACAGCAGGTGTGACGCTTGCCCCATTTTCGAGGTGAGTGCCGACGGGAACGAGTGGTTCTGCTAGAAACCGGCGATGCAGCAATCGCAACCCGACTCCCCGAGTTAACCCCGGGTTACTGCTTCAGGTTGGTTGTCCAATTCCGCATTCGGCAATGTCGCTAATGCGACGGTGTGAGGAACGGCATATGTATCCGGGCAGGATCGTTGTGTAGCATTGCCTTGATCTTGAACCCAGACGCCGGGGGACAGCGATCCACGGGCCGAGCTGAACCCCCCAAAACGAAACAGGAATATGAAACGGGAATATGAAACAAAGTTTGAGTGTCTCCGGTGTTGTCCATCCAGATACGGGCGAACAACAGTCCGCCGTATATCTGGGCTGCGACACGATGGTCTCCACGGGCGCCTCTTCAAGTGGTGGAGCGACCCTGTTCGCAAAGAACAGCGATCGTCCGGCGGACGAAGCGCAGCCTCTTGAGTTACATGTCGCGGAGGATTCCGCTGTGTCCAGAACGCAGTTTGTGGAGCTTGACGGCTCGGCCGCGGCGTTTCGGCATATCGGGTCCCGCCCGGACTGGTGCTGGGGGTATGAACATGGGTTCAACGAGCACCAGGTCGTGATCGGTAATGAGGCGCTTCCTTCTCTTCTCCCGGAGACGGATGAGCCAAAGCTGGTCGGCATGGAGATAGTGCGGCTGGCGCTGGAACGTGGATCGACTGCGCAGGAGGCCGTGGACGTGATTACGGGCCTCGTTGAAAAGCATGGCCAGGGCAAATTTTCAAACGTCGCCGGGGTGCGGACCTACGACAACATTTATATGGTGGCTGACCCCGGCGAGGCGTATGTGGTCGAGACTATCGGCCACGAGTGGGCGGTACGACGGGTGTCCGGCGTGCACAGCATCAGTAACGTCAGCCGGATGGACGGCGACGCAACGATTTCGAAGGGCGCGGAAGCGGCGGCGATACGCAACGGTCTGTTTGACCCGGCCAACGGAGCAGAATTTTCGTGGTCAAATGCGTACTCCGCGGTCGATAACGCAAAGTCCGGAGCGCGTCGGCAGTCCCGGTCATCTTCGATCCTTGCACACCACGATGGCGGCATAGATTTCGGCAAATTGATGCTCACGCTGTCTGACCACGGCGCTCCCGAATCAGACCCGGCTCAGTTCGAGTCGGTTCCCGGCGATCTTCGCGGGATCTGCACGCACCCGCAGCACGAGGGCGGTGTGACCGCCGCAAGTCTCGTGGCGGACCTGTGCGCTGACGGGTCACGCTTGCCGGTCTACTGGTGCGCGATGTATGCGCCATGCATGGCCCTGTTCTTCCCGGTGTTCATAGAGGGAGAGCTTCCTGAGATGTTGTCGGTCGGCGGGAGTAGCCATTCGGACGACAGCCCGTGGTGGATGTTCCACGCGCTCGGCCAGGAGGGCTTTGCCGGCGGACCTGACCGAATGAAGGAGATTCACGAGGGATGGTGGGGTCTCCAAAAAGCAATGTTTGGATCGGTGTACGCGATGGCGGCACAGGGGCGAGAGATGATCGACGCCGGCGACCGGGAAGGTGCAAACGAGATGCTGACCGGGTACATGGCCGATAACTCCAAGAACATGCTCAAAGTGGGTCGTGAAATGCTCAGCGCCGGGGCCGTTTGAGCGCGCTGACGGAGTTTAATCGCAGGGACGCCCTACTGGCGGCGATAACGGCATGTGGCGCTGCGGCCGAGGTGCTGCTGGCGCGTTTTCGTGATGCCGGTGACACGACGCTTGAACGTAGCTTCAAGTCGGACGGGGGCATCGTAACGAACGCCGATATCGCAGCAGACGAAGCTATCGCAGAGGCGCTCGGCTTGTACGATGTGACAGGCCGAATCGAATCAGAAGAAAGCACGGCGGGCGCTGAAGATTCGGAACTCCGTTGGGTGATAGATCCGCTGTGTGGCACCGCGCCGTACGCAGCAGGGCTGGGTCACTGGGGCGTGAATGTGGCTCTTATGGATAGAACCGCCCCTCTGCTGGGCGCCATCACTGTGCCCACGATGCGGGAGACGCTGACCTCTGTTGCAGGCCGTGGAGTTTCCAGAAACGGCAAGCCGTGGTCTCCGGAACCGCCACCCGGAATATTATCTGAACAGCTTGTCGACCTTGAGATAAACGGCCCTGAGCTTGCGGCACGGAAGATGAGCGATGGCAGTCTAGGCTGGGTGCGTGGTGTCGATCACACGACGACTTTTGCGTCGATGGCGTATCCGCTTAGCCAGTTATGCCTTGGTCGACTCGCGGCCGTTGTTGCGTACGACGTCGGCACCGTGCACCTCGCCGCCGGCCTGGCGATAGCGCAGGAGCTTGGATTGAAGGTCACTGACGGTGGGGGCGATTCTTTGGATTGGGGCACGAAAGGCCCGTGGCCGGTGATGATCGCCGCCTGGCCAGACGCCCACGAAAGGCTATTGGAGTTAATGAGATGACCACGGGCAGCCCCGGCAGGCCATTAAGTACGGCCGCTCCGGGCTCTCCAGAGGCACGACAAGGCCGCTATGCGGTTACGCCGTGGTCGGTCCAGCGCCTCTACAGGCCGTTCATCTGGACATCGCTTCTGGTGGCGCTCATTTATGGCTTTGGCACCGGCGCAGGGATAATGTTTGCGCCCGCGTTCGGGATCGACCGCGGGTTGTGGTGGATCGTCCATGGTCAGGCGCACGGTGTCGCGCAGATTTTCGGCTGGGGCGGACTGTTCATGATGGGCGTGTCGTTCCATGTGGTGCCACGATTTCGTAACGGGCCGATTGAATTCCCGTGGCCCCAACGAGCAGTGCTTGTGCTCGTGGTCCTTGGCATATCGCTCCGGTTCTTCGGCCAATCGCTACAAAGACGCTCATTCAGCCCTGACCTGCTGGACGCGTCTGGAGTCGTGCTGCTGGCCGGGATGTTGATCTACGCGGTTGTCATAGGCCGGGCGTTGTAAAGGGGCAAGAGCTCGCGCTCGCAGACCGAGGCATGGCTGGTGTCGGCGATCGTGTGGGGAGTGATCGCTGCGGCGCTGCATGCGCGGATCGTTTTCCGGATGGCGGATATGGACGCAATAGCCGCGCCGGGGCTGTGGAACGTCGCTATGGTCGATGCCGGACTGATCGGGTACCTGATCATCTTCATACTCGGCGTGTCTACGAGGGCGATAGTTGGATTCCTGTCTCTAAAACCGACACGTCGGTGGCTTTCCTGGATCGCACTGGTCCTGCTGAATATCGGGACCGGTTGGTATGTACTGGCGCGCTACAACTCGGCGTCCGATGAGACGGCGGCGATCGAGCTGCTCGTACAGGCGGCCGGATTTGTAGCGTTTATAGTGGCGTTGCGGATATTTGAATCTTTGGCCCAAAAGACCACATATATCGAGGGGACATATTCACGTTACGAATGGTTCGTACGGGCTGCGTTTGGCTGGCTGCTGGTAGCCGCGGTGCTGATGACACTGGACGCGATCGGCATGCTTGCCGATGACAGGATCCTCGGGAATCCGCTGTCCGCACCGATCACCCATGCGCTTACCCTCGGATTTGTGACGATGGTGATATTTGGCGTCGGCATCCGGATGTTGACCCTATTCGAGGGTTCAGAGGCGCTCATGCACTGGCTACTCGACGTAGCATTCGGCGCGTTGAACATCGGCGTGGCGCTGCGGGTTGGATTCGGGTTCGGATGGTTCTCCGGCGGGCTCGGGTTGTTGTCCCTTGTCGCATTCGGGATCGTGTTGCGGCGCTCTTTTTCGCCAGAACAAAGAGCCAAATATGCGCGTCGGGCTGCGGTTGCGGGGATGGAGCGATTCGCCCAGGTGCGGATGGGTGGGGCCAGACCCCGATCCGCCTCCGGGATGTCGATCAGTGCCGCCCCCGGTTCGTCCTCAGGGACTGGCCTACGGATCAGCGATTCTTCAAACGTTAGCCCAACCGATAGCACTCCAGCTGAAGGAGATCAGGCATGAGCACGGAAAAACCACAGAAGCTACTTCCGCTGGATGAGGATTGGAATCGAGCGGTTGCCGTGGCCGCTCATCCCGATGATCTCGAGTACGGCGCTGCCTCGGCGATTGCGCGTTGGACGGAGCAGGGCAAGGAGATCACTTATCTTTTGCTGACACGAGGGGAGGCGGGAATCGATGGCATGCATCCGCGGGAGGCTGGACCCTTACGTGAAGCGGAAGAGGTGGCGGGCGCGTTGCAGGTTGGCGTGACGACGGTCGAATTTTTGGACTACACGGACGGCGTTATCGAGTACGGGATGGACCTCCGCCGGGACATCACACGGGCGTTTCGTAAGTACAAGCCGGACATTGTGATTAGTGGAAATCATCGACTGCTATTCCCGAACGGGAAGCTGAATATGGCAGACCACCGTTGGGCCGGACTCGGGGTCCTGGACGCGGCGCGTGACGCTGGTAATCGCTGGATATTTCCTGAGCTGTTGGAAGAGGGTTATGAACCCTGGGACGGTATTCGCTCGGTACTGACCGGCGGCTCCGGCAGCCCGACGCACGGGGTGGACGTAACGGACTCGCTCTCGCGCGGAATCGCTTCGCTGAAGGAGCACAAGAGGTACATAGAGGGCCTGTCGTTTGATTTCGACCCCGAGGAGTTCCTCACATGGAGCGCGGCGGCAGGAGGAGAAAGGCTGGGCGTGGATTACGGCGTCATGTTTGAGGTGATCGGTATCTGAAGTGGGGCATTATTTGCGTTCACGCTAACAACCCCTCCCCTGTCTCCACCACAGCATTTCAACAGCTAATATCCTTGTCGCTCGGCCTGTAGTTAGTTGATATGGGTTGTCAGGCGGATAACCCATATCAACCCTCGAACAGATAAAATAAGGTGTCCGGAACCGTTGTCGACGAATAGCTCCAACGAATCGCACAACATCGTCATCATTGGCGCCGGTTCTGCCGGTTTGGCAACAAGTTATTTCCTAACCAAACAAAATCTCGATCATGTTGTTCTTGAACGGGGTCTGGTCGGCAATACCTGGGATGTTGAGCGGTGGGACGGATTCCATCTGGTGAACCCCAACTGGGCTGTTCGCCTACCCGGTTTTCATTACGCTGGCACTGAGCCTGATGGCTATCTCTCGAAGATCGAGACGATCGACTATCTGCAGAACTACGCGAAACATTTCGACGCTCCGGTGCGGACAGGCATCGAGATCGAAAAACTTGAGCGTGTGGCCGACCGATATCTCCTGATCGCCAGCTCTGGAGAGAGGTTCCGGGCCCGTTGTGTTGTTGTTGCCACAGGCGCGTTCGGGGTTCCAAAGATTCCTGAATACTCCATCGCCCTATCCTGCTCAATTAGACAGATCCATTCGGCTGATTACAAGAATCCGGCGTCGCTGGCGGAGGGCGGAGTGCTGGTCGTTGGCTCAGGTCAGTCTGGGGCACAGATCGCCGAAGAGCTGTATGAAGCACGCAAGACGGTCTGGTTATCGGTCGGAAACGCCGGGAGACGCCCAAGACGATACCGTGGACGTGACTCATCATGGTGGAATTACACGATGGGCGGCTTCGACAAGACAATCGAAAATGTCGAGTCGATTGACGATGCTAGATACGGGTCTTCATCCCACACAAGTGGAGCCAAAGGTGGGCACGATATCTACCTGCGCCAGATGGCCAGGAACGGCGTGACGCTGGTGGGTCCGGTAACCGGAGGGAATGGCGATTCACTCTCGCTCAGAACCGACCTCACGGAGATATTGAAAGCCGTGGACCAACACCCGGTTGACTGGAAGCGCAACGTTGACGGATTTGTGGAGAAAAATGGGATTCAGGTTCCGCCTGATGACACAGTCGACCCGCCCGATATTCAAGACTGGCCCAAAGGCGAAAGCCCCGATTCGTTGAATCTGATGGAAGCTGGAATAACGACGATTATCTGGTCGACTGGATTCAAGTACGACTTCGACTGGATCAAACTGCCGATCACCGGAGATCATAATTACCCGAATCAGCACCGAGGGGTCACCGATTACCCGGGCCTTTACTTTATGGGCTTGCAGTGGATGTACGGCTCGAAGTCGGCTCAGTTTATCGGGGTAGGCGAAGACGCCGAATACGTTGCGGGTCACGTGGCGGAGTTGTTTGGGTAGGTATTGCCCCGTGCGGCCGTGATATCGACTGATGAAGCAACTAATCCCCGCAATGGTTTCACCCGGGCCGAAAAGACGTAACTTACAAACGCCGCCTGGATTAGCCGGTCGCTGCAAGTTCATCGGCGTCGACGAACTGCCTATTGATCCGCAGGTCGTCGGTTCGAATCCGAACAAGGCCACCAGTTCAAAAGCCTATTATGAGCCGGGCAATCTCACGGTAAGTGTTTCTGAATAGTGAACATCGCTCCCTCCTTCGCATCTGGATGAAGGATCCGCTGGCTCCTTGACCGGCCCATGTGCGGGGCATAATCTCGTGCGGCTACTGATAACACTTGATACACGTGGCAGCTAAGACTGCCAGAGGAATTCCATGGGACACTTCGTTAACCACGTCCACCTGAAGTCAGAAGACCCCGGAAAGACCGCCGAATGGTTCGTTGCGGCCTTTGGCCTCGAGATTCGCGGTGACACTGTGCGTGAGGCCGGTGGCGACAGATTTATCAACTGCTTCGACTCGAAGGGCTTCAATATCAACATCTCCGGCCAGCGAGTAAAACTGGGCGAGAAGATGGAGTCGGCAAGTGCAGAGCCGCGGTTTGGTCTGGAGCACTTCGGATTCGATGTCGACGACATGGACTCCGAGCTTGAGCGCCTCACGGGCCTTGGCGCGGAGTTGAAAGACGGCCCGATCGAGGCCGGCGGCGGATTGAAGATCGCTTTCATATCGGTACCCGGCCCGATTCGGATTGAGCTTATTCAGCGGCCATAGCAGGCAACCGACTTAAAAAAGACGCCCGGGCCGCTGTGCTCGGGCGTCTTTGTTTACACGACATTCCGGAGGCACGCATTGGCGTTCGAGATCAACCACATTCATCTGAAAGCGCCCGACCCTCGTCGTACTGCTGAGTGGTATGTGGAGGCGTTTGGCTTCGAAATCCTGAGCGATACGGTTCGTTCATTTGGCGACCGACGTTTGAACTGCCAGACCCCGGGCGGGCTGATCGTGAACATATCGAGCGCGCGGGATGGTGAGGCGATGGCGGATGGGGACGCCGGGTCGCACTGGGGGCTGGAGCATTTCGGCGTAAATTCCGATGATCTGCTGGCGGACATCGAGCGCCTTGCGGCGCTTGGCGCTCCGTTGCTTGAGGGACCGATCGATGTGCCCGGAGGCAACCTCATCGCGTTTGTGCAGGGTCCCGATGACGTCCGAATTGAAGTGGTTCAGCAACGCTAACGACCCGCTGTTACAGGAGCTCTAATGCCTACGGGCTGGCTGACCTGAGGGCGACGCTCGCAACCATCAAGAGCGCCATCGACGGGACGCCGGTCGCACTGGCGGACGTGCCGGAAGACTGGACGGCGTACGGGGCGAAGTGAAGTCGCTGTACGCACGATGCTACGATCCGCGCATGCGACACGCCGAGTTCAATGATCCACGGCTCGTAGCCGTTTACGACGCCGAATGTCCCTGGTCACGCGAGGATGACTTCTTTCTCTCCGTGGTCAATGAGACTCTCGCGGCCCGAGTGCTCGATCTGGGTTGTGGCACCGGCCGTCTTGCACTCGGTATTTCGGCAGCCGGTCACTCTGTCACTGGCGTTGATCCCGTGCAAGCTTCGCTAGAAGCTGCCCGGGTAAAACCGGGAGCGGGTCAAGTGACCTGGATCGAGGGAACGTCGCCTGACCTTCCAGATGCCTCATTTGATGTCGCGGTCATGACCAGTCACGTGGCGCAATTCTTCGTCCAGTACAGCGAATGGGAGCGCACCCTCGCCGACCTTAAGCGAACCCTCGTCCTTGGTGGCAGACTCGTATTCGAGACGCGCGATCCCGAAGATCGCGGGTGGGAGAAATGGAATGCAGAGGACTCGTTCCGTCGGATAACTTTGCCGGATGGTCGAGTTGTTGAAGCCTGGACGGAGGTGACCGATATCCGGGACGGCGCTGTGAGTTTCGCCATCCACTATGAATTCCCTGATGGAGAGGCGCTATTGAGTACCGCCACTCTCCGATTCAGGCCGGAGGACCACGTCCGTACTTTCCTGGAACACGCGGGATTCGTCGTCGAGCAGATTTACGGGGGCTGGAATCGCGAGAATGTCGGTGCGGAAGACGGAGAGTTGCTCGTCATCGCCCGAGCGTAAGTCTCAGAACGTGGCTGAATTTCTCAATGTTCGATGGCAGGCGAGTGGCGAGCGTTTGGCCCATCCCATTTGGCCCATCTTAGAAGAGAACCGAAGCCGCCCAATATCGGCTACCCTCACGGCGTTCAACACAATTCGCATTGGCCGGATGTAGCTGAGGAGACTGTTTTGAAGATCACGGACGTCGAGGTCATCTCGTTCCGAATGCCTACGAGTAGTCAGGGCACGAAGTGGGGCTACGGAGAGGTCGCTGCAGAGCACGATGGTGTTCAGTCGATCACACGCATCTCGACGGACAGCGGGGCGATTGGCTACTCGACCGGCGGCGTTCACTCTTACTTCTACGGCGCAACATCGGCCGAGGTGGAATCGGTCATCAAGCCGATGCTTATCGGCCAGGACCCGTGGGATCGGGAGCTGCTCTGGAACTGGATGGCGCAGCATCGCGGGATCTCCGAGGGGCTGCTCGGCAATATCGATTCGGCCCTCTGGGATCTTGCCGGCCGTATCGCGGGAGTATCGGTGGCGAAACTGCTGGGTCGTGCTCGTACAAAAGTGAAGGCGTACGGCAGTACCGCGCCGAACCTGGGCGGCCCCGACGTGTACGCCGATCTAGCGCGTGCATGCAAAGAGCGTGGCTACCAGGCGTTCAAGGTGCACGCTTACATCTTCATGGACCCGAAGACGATGACGCCAACCCCCGGAAAGCCTGCCTCGCCGCGTGAGGATGTCGAGATTTGCGAGGCTGTGCGGGACGCGGTTGGGCCGGACATGACGTTGATGCACGATCCGTGGGGCGTGTATTCGTACCAGGAAGCGGTATACGTGGGCCGGGAGTTGGAGCGGCTCGGTTTTTACTTTTACGAGCACCCGATGGACGAGCGCCGTACGGAGCCGTATCGCCGCCTGTGCCAGGAACTGGACATCCCGGTGTGCTCGCCGGAGCTGACGGACGGGATGCACTACAGCCGAGCGGAGTGGTTGCTCCAGAAGGCTTCCGATATCGGTCGCATCGACGTCAACTTTGGCGGGATCACGGCGTGCAAGAAGGCCGTCGATATGTACGAGTCGTTCGGTGTGCCATGTGAGATGCATGTCGGCGGGCACGGCAATATGGCCATTCTTGGCGCGACCACAGAGGAGACGTGCGAGTTCTTCGAGCGAGGGCTGCTCTACCCGGGTGTGGATTACGACGTACCGCCCCTGTACCTGAATACGCCATGTGACCCGATGGACGAGCAGGGTTTCGTGCATCTCCCAGATGGACCGGGTCTTGGGTTCGACTTCAACTGGGACTACATCAACGACAACCGCCTCAGCGGTCTTGATGTTTCTGGCGACGAGTCTGAAGTAGGCGCCGGAACTAAGCAGGTTCTTCCTTAGGAACCCCAATGAAGATAATCGACACGCACCATCACCTGTGGGACCTCGAGAACAACCGCTACCCGTGGCTTCAGACGCCGATCGACCACTTCGCCGGCGACTATTCGAAGATTCGACGGACCTACCTGATCAAGGACCTGATCGCTGACGCTTCAGCGGGACCGTACGAGCTGGTGAAATCGGTCCATGTACAGGCTGAATGGGACCACGACAGCGACCCGGTTGGCGAGACGGCATGGTTGCAAGGTGTGGCCGATTCGCCGGAGTCGAACGGACTCGTCTCGGCGATCATCGGAAACGCAGATTTCTTCTCATCCGATGTCGAGGACGTGCTGGAACGGCACGCGGCACACGCCAACTTCCGGGGCATTCGCCAGATGCTGAACCACTCGCAGGACAACGCCGGGTTGAACTTCATCGACTGCGGCGATGCGATGGACGATACGGCTTGGCGGGACGGTTACCGGTTGCTCGCGAAGTTTGGGGCGTCGTTCGATCTGCAGGTGTGGCCGTGGCAGCTTGAGATGGCGGCCCGACTCGCTTCAGACATACCCGAGGTGCCGATGATCCTGAATCACACGGGGATGCCGTACGCGAACAACGCTGCGAGCAAGCGGCAGTGGGATGCCGGGATGCGGCCGCTTGCCGCCGCGGGCAATGTGTCGGTCAAGATCTCAGCGCTTGGGATGGCGACGCCCGGCTGGACCGTTGAGGACATTCGTCCGTATGTGGAGGGGACGATCGAGATCTTCGGCGTGGATCGCTGCATGTTCGCCTCAAACTTCCCGGTGGACAGCCTGACGAGCGACTACACGGCCATATGGGCTGCCTACGACGAGATTACGAGCGGTATGTCGGACGGGGATCGCGAGAAGCTGTTCCACGACAACGCGGTGAGGTTCTACCGGCTGTAGGTGGTTGTGCGAAGGGCGGCGTCGCGGTGAAACAGCCCTGGTTTCTATGACGATCGTAGGGGTCGATTGGTATCGACCCGAGGGTGGATAGTCATTCGCCCCTACGGTGTGATTCTTGGATTTGCGGACTCGACTCTGTTGTCATCCTGATCCTTCCGGGGAAGGAGAAGGATCTCCCGGGTATCCGTGCGTCTGGATGTCTTTTTGCGATAACGTCGCTCATGTCCCCGGTTATGGTGCGGCCGTGGCAGGGTCAGAGGAACGGTCTTGGATGCGGAGAATAGGCGTTCATTTTGGGTTGCCCGGGAGATCCTTCGCTTCGAGCTCAGAATGACAGTTATTCAGTGTGTTGCCTGCAACACAACTGAAATTCGTGGCAACCGTGCCCTCTCAGGCGTATCTTGGCCTCCGCGAACGAATCTCCAAACTACGCAACTGGGAAGCGCACACCAGTTCAGGAGGCAATATGGCGGGCGAAGAGAATCTGAAGGAACGCATCAGGCGCGGCGAAACCACCATCGGCGTGGCCGTTCCGTACAACGCGACAAAGTCCCAGATTGAAGACATCTGGGGCAAGGACGATGCCTACAACTACATCTCGGTCGACAGCCAGCACAACCCGCTGGTCGAGACCAACCTTGTGAACGTCTGCCTTGCCGCGCAGGACCTCAGCATCCCGGTCCACTTCCGCATCAAACACACCCGCTACACCTTCCAGGTCGGCAACTGGCTCGACCTCGGGCCGAGCATCATCGAGGTGCCACAGACCGAGACCGAGGCGACAGCACAGGAAGCCGTCGACTATTTTTACTATCGTCAGTTCGGCAAGCGCAGCGCTGGTGGAGCGCCTCGGGTTGGACTCGCCGAAAACGAGGGCCGGCTGGAGTACGTCGAGTTCTGGAACAACTACGGCGTGCTGATGCTGCAGGTGGAGTCGATCCAGGCGATCTGCAACATCCCGCGGTTGATTCGGCCGGGTGTCGACGTCATCTCATGGGGGCCTGCTGATCTGACCTTTGACCGTGAGGCCAACCCGAACCACCCACTGTCGGTGTCCGACGACGCCTGTGTGGAGTACGCAGTCAAGGCGCTCGAAGGCACGGACACGAAGCTCATGATCCGCAACTACGACTGGAAATTGCGGGACAAGTACATCGGGATGGGCGCGACCGTTCTTCTCGAAAGCCCGAAGCCTTAAAGCGGCATGAACTCCTGGTCCGATCGTAATGCGGTGCTTGATCGTGAGCGCTCGGGCCGGGAGATCGCCGCCCTCTGGGACGCTGATCCGTGCTCGGTCCGGCTGGTGAACGACAGGATCAACATCGTCTATCGATTTGAGGTGGGCGGCCGCGGCATGTTTCTGAAGGTCTGTGCGGCCGCCAATCGCTCGATGCTGGAGCAACGCGCCGCTGCAGAGTATCTGCAGCACCTGGCGAGCAATGGTGCAGATGTTTGCGCGCCTGTTTTGTCCCGCGATGGGAGGCGCATCGAGGAGTATCGGTTGGGGGACGATGTCTTCCTGGCCTGGGTGACAGATGAGGCGCCCGGCCGGGTGATCTCGCTGGAGGAGCCGACGGTTGCGGAGTTCAGAGCGTGGGGTGTTGCACTCGGGAAGATGCACAACGCTGCCGAGTCGTACCGACCGTCTGATGACCATTCATATTTCACCTGGAAAGATCTGTGGCAGCAGACGCATGACGGCATGGATCGCGACGACAGCGAACCGGTCTGGGACGAGTACGACCAGCTAACGCCCTGGTTGGAATCGTTATCGGAAGACCCGGATGTGTACGGGCTGACGCATACCGATATCCGGACAGAGAACGCGATGTGGGACGGCGAGCGCGTCCGGATTATCGATTTCGATGAGCCGGTCTATCATTGGTACGCGTCTGACGTGATGCGGCCCTTTCTGGAGGTTGCTCAACTGCCCGCCGAACGGTTCGATCCGATCTTTGACGCGTTCCTGGCCGGTTATCGTGAGGTCCGGACGTTCACTGATAGGTGGGTCGAAGAGTTACCGCGGCTCGCCCGGATGAAGAACCTTGGGTTTTACTGGTGGATCAACGTGAACAGCTCGAAAGAGGGCGACTGGTACGTCGAGTGGTTGGAGGGAATCAGGGTTCGATTTGGTGCACCGCGGTTGCGGTTAGGGCCGCGTGACGAGTCTGGTTAGGCGTTAGTGCCCTGAGGCGAACCTGCATCACCCTCTGAGGCTCTCGAAGGGCCGGGATACACATCAAGGGGTCGACGCCTAAGTATCCAGTCATCCCGAGCGTAGCCGAGGGACCTTTACCGTCACGCCGTTCAACGAAGAAATACCGATCAAACGGCATCAGACTTCTCCCTCACCCTAGCCCTCTCCCGCTGGGAGAGAGGGCAAACGTACGCATCGCACCCGCTGTCATCCTGAGCCCGAGGCGAAGGATCTCCCGACTTTCCGTGCATCTGGCTGTTTCGTCGTGATCAGCTCGCTCGCGTCCCCGTTTTTGGCGCGACCGCAGCAGGATCGGACGGATGGTCTTGGATGCAGAGGTTCGGCGTTCATTTTGGATCACCCGAGAGATTCTTCTCCTTCCTCGGAAGGATCAGAATGACATGGTTTGGATGCATCGGATGTCATTGGCAAGATGACCAGGTGCCTTCAACGGCACAATGTTGTTCGAAACATATCGATCATGCCAGGAGGGACTTCTCCCTCACCCGTGATCCGTTTGGCCTCTCCCGCCGGGAGAGGGGGTTAGCCGCGCCGGGAGACTGCGAATTGGATAACCCTTACGCGATCACCTTGAAGTCGTATGACGTGGTGTTTGTTTCGCCGCGCTCGAATCGGTCCATCTTGAGCGCCGTGATGTCTACGGTGGATGCAGCGCCGTCGAGCATCAGCTCTGCCATCACCGTTCCGACCGCAGGCGCGAGTTTGAAGCCGTGGCCGCTGAAGCCGGTGCAGATGTAGAGACCATCTATGCCGTCCACTTTATCGATCACGGGATGTAGGTCTGGCGTTGACGTGTACAGCCCGGCGTATCCGGTGAAAAACTCGGCTCCGGCGATTCCTGGCAATCGCTTGGAGAGCCGGAGCCACACGTCCTCTAGGTAGTCCATGCTCGGCCGTGGGTTGTAGGTGTCCGGGTCCGCGTTCTCCTCCCGATTGCCGTTGCCTACCAGCGTCAGATCGGCCCCTTCCGGCCGGAAGTAGGTCATGTTGCCCATGTCGGCGCCGCCCGGGTGGAACGGCAGTTCCTCCAGGTTTCGCTTGAGCAGGAACACCTCGTGTCGGGTCGCCTCCAGCGGCAGGTCGATGCCGATGCCTGCCATGAACGGCTTCGACCATGGACCTGTAGCCACGACCGCTGTATCTGTGATGTAACCCTCGTCGGCGGTGGTCACCGCAACCACACGATCGTTCTCTATCTCCACCGAGGTCGCAGGCGTCTCAAGGAGCACCGTTGCGCCCAGCTCACGGGCGCGTGTTGCGTACGCCATTCCGGTGCCTGAGGGATCGGCGTGGCCGGAGCGCGGTTCCCATGCGAAGAGTTCGTCGTCGTACTGCGCGAACGCCGGAGCAAGCTCATGGGCGTCTTCTCGCGAAACGATCTGTGTGTCGATGCCGATGCCCTGTTGCAGTGAGATGTTGTGGCGCAGTCCGTCGACGGCGTCTCCCGGTACAAACACCATGTAGCCCGTTTTCACGAATCCGACATCACCGCCAACGACCTCATCAAAGTTCTCGTAGGTCTTCAGCGACTCCCATGCTAGGGCGGCGTTCACCTCAGTCGAGTAGTGCATTCGGATGGCGCCGGACGAGCGGCCGGTCGAGCCCGCGCCAAGCGTCGTACGCTCCAGAAGCACGGGGCTCTGGACGCCGCGCGAGACCAGGTTGTACAGGATGCTCGTGCCCATGACGCCGCCGCCGATTACGACGGCGTCCGTTGTGATGGTCAAGTTTGCGCTGACTCCGTTCGGCTGCGATCATCGAAATTTTCGGGATGTGTGATCGTCGAAACGTATCACCACACCGGGGCAACGTCGAGACGTTTACTTCCCTGCTAGTAGCTTTCTCAGGCGGACCTCGGTGTCCGGCCGGAAGGTTGAGATGGCGAACCAGAACTCCTGACCGTGGACCAGGGCCTCCAGCTGGACGCCCGC
>Ga0114996_10000955_pt1 | contig 39840 bp, 51 predicted proteins | sample ArcticOcean_MG_C_4_FD_87039 | JGI IMG/M metagenome (GOLD analysis project Ga0114996, IMG submission 87039) | Marine microbial communities from western Arctic Ocean - ArcticOcean_MG_CB4_134 | ecosystem: Environmental > Aquatic > Marine > Oceanic | place: Arctic Ocean: Canada Basin | collected... | reverse complement strand
TCTTAGGTGTGGCATCCTCTTGACGAGGGGTAATTGACCACCTTCAAACCCTCTTCTAACACCTCCCCCAGAGCGGGATTTTTGTCCCTTCATCCCTCTGGTGGAGTAGCTACCCCTGCCTGATGCATCACCACGGCCGACTCGTTGTCTTTTTTTCTTGGACCCTTTAGGAGGCGCCAATTCGTGCTGTTTCATACTACCTCTAGTTATATATCCATTACTGTTTATGAGTTATTTCAATGATCCATGATCTAGCTTGGGTGAGACGTTACGAAGGAGATACATCCTCTTCAGTAACACGCACCAAGTGGCGAACTTTGTGGATCATGCCACGAAATACCTTGGTATCGGGACGCTCAACGATCTGATTTAGCTTTCGAAAACCTAGAGAGCGTATAGTGTCCCTTTGGTCTTTTCGATAACCAATTGTACTCTTGACATATTGTATTTTTAGGGTACCTGCCATCAAATTCTCCAATGAGGTTCCTACGATTTGCTATCTTGGCTCAGGACTGCGCAGTTGTCCTAGTGCTTTGAAAGTTGCGGGAATGACATTTATAGGGTTTGTACTGCCCAGTGCCTTAGTGACTATGTCGGTTATTCCACCCATTTCAAGGACTGCACGCACGCTGTTTCCAGCAATCACTCCTGTTCCAGGTGGTGCCGGTTTCATTATAACCCTAGAAGCTCGAAATTTGGTCGTGACAGCATGTGGGATCGTGGTGCCACTCATAGTTATGGAAACTAAGTTTTTCCTTGCGACTACCGCACCTTTTCTCACTGCATCTGGAACTGCTGCTGCTTTCCCAATTCCGAAACCAACGTGTCCTTCTTGGTCCCCAACTACGACGAGGGCGGCGAAGCGCATGCGCCGGCCACCGGCCACAACTTTAGATACTCTTCTGACATTGACAACTCTTTCGGTCAATGTTAGTGCTGTAGCGTCTATTGTCTGTGATTTCCTTAATGAAGATACCACTAGAATACCAACCCTCCCTCTCTTGCCGCATCGGCTAACGCTTTTATTCTACCGTGATAGGGATACCCGCCGCGATCGAAAACCACTGTTGAAATCCCAGCGTCGGTAGCTTTACTAGCTATAAGGCTGCCAACTTCTGTTGCAACTTGCGTCTTATCATGCGGTTCATCTCTCGAATCTATTCCGAGGCTTGAAGCGGAGATAATGGTCCTCCTCGTACTGTCATCTATGATTTGAGCATATATGTGTCGAGAGCTTCTGAATGTGCAGAGTCGAGGACGTAATGTAGTGCCAGCCACTTTCTTTCGGACTCTTCGATGTCTGTCAACCCTGTGTGCTCGTGCTGTTTTTAGCCTTGCCATTATATTTTCCTTAGTTGTTTCTGTATGAGTCGGGTCCCTTGTCTGGCTATGCTCGTCGACCGCCAGTCTTACCGGGTCGTAGCCGCACTTGCTCACCTAGGTAACGTACCCCTTTTCCGGTATACGGGTTAGGTGGTCGAATCTTTTTGATTTGTGCTGCGACTTCGCCTACTGCTTGTTTATCTATACCATCGATGTGAATTCTATTTGTGCCTTCTACTTCTAGCTTGACGCCCTCTGGAGGGTCAAATTCAACGTTATGGCTAAACCCTACCTGAAGAGTGATACTTTCGTTATTTTGTTGAACCCTGTACCCAATCCCAATCAACTCCAAAGATCGACGGAAACCCAAATCCACCCCTGTGACCATATTAAAGAGGAGGGCTCGGGTAAGTCCATGTAGTGCCTTAGTTGGCTTCAGATCGTCATTGCGCGTTATATTGAGAGTCTCTTCTGAAATCTCACAATTGATGCCATTTGGTATCGATATCGCTAATGTGCCACGAGGGCCTTTGACAGATACTGATGGTGAGTCAATATTTATTTCTACTCCACTAGGAATATGTATTGGCATTTTACCGATTCTGGACATTGCTACTCCCACACTTATGTGTTTGCTATATTTAGATTTCGCCTACCAGACTTGACAGAGTAATTCTCCACCTAGCCCTGATCGCCATGCTTGGCGTCCTGTCATCACACCCTGTGATGTGGAGAGGATTGTCATACCTAAGCCGCCCATAGGTCGCGGTATATCTTTCTTCTTAACGTATATTCTCAGGCCTGGTTTGCTAATTCTCTTTAGGTTAGTTATGGTCGAGTTGCGTTGCTGGTCGTATGCTAATTGGAGGCGTATTCTTCGCCGTCCGTCTTGGTCTCGTGCCAGATCGTAGTCTCGTATAAACCGTTGCTCCTTGAGTATCTTAACTATGGACAGCTTGATCTCAGAAGACGGCAGGATAACGGAAGTGTGTCCGGCCATTATGGCGTTTCGTATTCTTGTCAGAAGGTCTGCTATTGGATCTGTCATCTCTCTCTCTCTCTGTTCTTACCAGCTTGCTTTTCTAACCCCTGGTATCTCACCAAGGAGGGCACGACTTCGGAAGCAGATGCGACATAGCCCGAAGTAGCGTATATAGCTTCTAGGCCGACCACATACGTTGCAGCGGTTGTGTTCGCGGACTTTGTATTTGTTGGGCTTTCTCCATGCCGCTATTTTCGATGTTTTTGCCACGTGCGTTCCACCTCAGTCTAGTTAGTTCAATATCGCTGTTTGATGCTTAGTCTGTTACCACTTCTCGGGTGAAGGGCATGCCCATGTTTTCAAGCAGTACGACTGCTTCCCTATCAGTGTTGGCACTCGTGACGATGATTACTTGTAGAGGTCGAATTTTATCAATCGTGTTGTAATCAATTTCTGGGAAGATGGCGTGTTCCCGGATGCCAAGGGCGAAGTTTCCTCTTCCGTCAAAGCTTTTCCTGGAAACACCTCGAAAATCTCGAATCCTAGGTAAACTTGCATTCACGAGTCGGTCGTAGAAATCATACATTCTGTGGCCGCGTAGAGTGACCATCAGTCCTAAGGGCATTCCCTCCCTAAGCTTAAACGTAGCTATGGACTTACGAGCTCTGGTTACCATAGGCTTCTGGCCTGATATTAGTCTTAGCGCTTGCGTGGCATTCTCAATGGCGCGCCCATTCGTTAGTGCTTCGCCTAGACCCATGTTGATGACTATCTTTTTTATCTGAGGGATTGCCATCGAGTTCTTGTACTCAAAAGCAGTCTGGAGCTGGGGCACAGCTTGATCTAGGTACACCTGCCGCATTCTTTTTAGCGCAGTTGTACTCTTTTGATCTGCATCACTACCAGCTTCAGGCTTCGCACTAACCTTCTTGCGGGGAGCACGAGCTTTTGGCTTGGTGGTGTCCGCTTCGCTATTTACTTGGGTTGATCTATTATTTCTTGGCATTTTTTGCACGCTCTAACATGTGTTTCTTTCCCAGAGATTTCAACAATAGATATCATCGTTCGTGTTGGTCGATCACAATGCGGGCAAACAAGCATTACATTTGCTGACTTGAGCGCAGCCTCACGTTGGATGATTCCAGATTGACGCAATTCGTTTGTTGCCTTTGTATGGCGCTGGATTAAATTCAATCCCTCCAGAACAACAGTATTGGATGTTGGGTCATGTCTTATCACAGATCCGCGCTTCCCGCGATCTTTCCCTTTCATTATTTGGACGGTGTCATTAGTTTTGATAGCCATTTTAAAGAACCTCGGGTGCGAGAGATACGATGCGCATGAAATTCTTATCTCGCAATTCTCTAGCTACTGGCCCAAATATTCTAGTGCCTCGCGGCATAAGCCTGTCCGTCAACACTACTGCAGCGTTATCGTCGAATCTTATGTATGTGCCATCTGGGCGGCGTACTGGAGATTTGGTCCGTACAACTACTGCACGGATCACTTCGTGTTTTCTCACAGCTCCGTTTGGGGCAGCTTCTTTTACGGCTGCTACAATTATGTCGCCAACACGGGCGTACCGCTTGCCGGTCCCTCCAGGCACATTGATGCACATGATTTCTTTTGCTCCCGAGTTATCCGCGACGATTAGCCGCGAGTATGTTTGGATCACTGTGATAGCTCCTGACTAGCATGAGTGCTGCTGCTAGGATTTCTTGTTATTTCTCGTTAGTATTGCCGTTTAAGGATTCCTGTTCTGGTTCAGTATTGGCAGCCTGCGCTTCGGGTGCATCACCCTGAGTTAGTTGATTGGCTTCTTCACTGGAGAGAGCTTGACGCTGCAATATTTCGACTATGCGCCACCGTTTGGTTTTTGATAGAGGGCGAGTCTCTGTAATTGCTACGAGGTCACCTGCATGGCATTGATTGTTTTCGTCATGGGCGTAGGCTTTCGTTATGCGTTTGACTTGTTTCCCATACAGCAGGTGGCGCTGACGCCACTCTATAGATACAACAGCCGTCTTGTTCATACTGTTAGATACTACTTTGCCCACGAATTTTTTTCGTTTTATGTTGTTCATTAGACTTGTCTTATCCCTCTTTCGGTCATCACTGTCTTGATTCTAGCAATATCTTTTCGCGTTGCTCGTGGTAGATGTACATTTTGGACTTGGCGAGTCGCTATCCTGAACCTTAAATTCATTAGGTCTCGGTGACTGTCCTCTAGCTTTGCTGCCAGGTCTGAATCTGACAGTTCTCGGATTTCTTCAATCGTCATTCGTGATGCTCTTTTCCTAGATAATTTCCTTAGTTATGACCCTCGTTCCAGTGGGAAGCTTATGAGACGCTAAACGGAGCGCTTCAATGGCTACATCTTCGCTGAGACCACCTACTTCAAATAGTACACGGCCCCTTTTTACGACGGCTACCCACTGATCCGTGGCAGCCTTGCCGCTTCCCATACGCACTTCCAGTGGTTTTTTGGATATAGGTTTGTCTGGGAAAACTCGTATCCATACTTGGCCTCCACGTCTTGCGTGACGGGTTATTGTTCTTCGAGCAGCTTCGATCTGGCGTGCGGTGATCCAAGCGTTTTCAGTTGTCTGGAGTCCCATATCGCCAAATGCTACGGTGGAGCCAGTGGTTGCGATACCTCTGCGTTTACCCCGTTGCGATTTTCTCCATTTAACTCTCTTGGGTTGCAGCATTTGTAGCTAACTCCTCGGTGCCATTATTATTATCTTTACCCGTTCCTGCTTCAGTATCATCTGCCTTAGGTAGTTTTCGCTCTGGAAGAATTTCACCTTTGTAAATCCAAACCTTTACCCCAATTCGACCCATCGCGGTTCCAGCTTCTGCTATCGAGTAATCAATGTCAGCTCTAAGAGTGTGGAGCGGTACTCTCCCCATCATCACTTTTTCGCTTCGGGCGATATCTGCGCCAGCCAGTCTTCCGGAGCATATGATTTTGACACCCTCTGCCCCTGATTGCATCGTCCTTGTGGCTGTCTGCCGCATAGCCCGGCGAAAGGCAATCCTCCGCTCTAGTTGGTCGGCGACGTTGCGTGCCACTATAGGTGCACTCAGCTCTGGTTGTTTGATTTCTTGAACCGTTAGTCGTATCCGTTTGCCTGTGAGGGTACTGAGAGCGTTTCGCACTTCTTCAACTCTTTGCCCTTGTCGGCCGATGACGATGCCTGGTCGTGCTGTGTGGATCGAGACTGCGAGATCCCCGCTTCCACGTTCTATTTCAACTTTAGCCACGCCAGCGTCTTTGTAGTAGCTAGCGATCTTTTGCCGAATACGTATGTCTTCTTGTATGAGCCTCCGAAAATCGGAAGCTTTCCCGGCGAACCATTTGGCATCCCAATCCCTGATACCTCCGAGGCGGAAGCCTATAGGATGTGTTTTGTGTCCCATGTTATTGATCCTCTTCCAACACTATTGTGATATGGGTTCTACGTTTTATGATTGGAAATACTCGACCGCGCGCCTGTGGTTTGAAACGCTTCAACTTCGGGGCTTCGTCAGCAAATGCTGCAGATATTCTCAATCTCGAGGCGGTAAGCATATCATTATTCTCAGCATTTGCTTGAGCAGACTTTACTGCCTTAGCGACTTGGCCAGCCATTGGACTAGCCATCAGGCTTAAATCTTCCGATGCGTCCACCAAGCGCCGTCCTCGTATCAAGTTAATGATCCGGCGGTACTTTTTAGGAGATCCTTTTATATTTTTCCTAACTGACCTGACTGCCATTATAGTTTCCTATCTTCGGACTTGTGATGTGCGCTCAGATTTGGAAATATGCCCCCTGAATGTTCTCGTAGGAGCAAATTCACCAAGGCGATGCCCTACCATATTTTCTGTCATGAAAATAGGAACATGCCTTCTTCCATCGTGAATAGCTATGGTCAACCCCACCATGTTAGGCATTATCATAGAAGCTCTTGCCCACGTGCGTATTACCGTGCGACTGCCAGATTCCTGGACTTGTCTCACATGTTTTTCGAGTTTGGGGTGTACGTAAGGCCCTTTCTTGATCGACCGTGACACTTTCCCCCCCTTTTATATCAGCTGACTTTACATCTTGTTACCCAAGGTCCAGCTATTTCTCGTATCGCCTTCTGATAATGAACTTTGACGTTCTCTTGTTTCTTCTTGTCCGTGCTCCGAGGGCAGGCTTTCCCCAAGGAGTCTTAGGATGTATTAGCCCGATGCCGGATCGGCCTTCGCCACCCCCATGAGGGTGGTCATTAGGATTCATGGCACTACCTCTTACTCGGGGGCGAATGCCTCGATGTCTGTTGTGGCCTGCCTTTCCAAGTTTGACGTTCTTGTGATCCAGATTCCCAACCTGACCTATAGTTGCCATACACTCACTTAGTATCAGTCGTGTTTCACCAGAGGGCATCCTGAGCAGGGTGTAATCATTTTCTTTCGCCATTACTTGAGCGGCCCCGCCAGCACTCCTGACTAACTGAGCCCCCTTACCCGGTCTCATTTCAATGTTGTGTACCATCGTGCCAGTGGGTATGAATCTTAATGGGATCGCATTTCCCACGCGATTCTCTGCTGCTGGCCCCGCTTCTATCTCAGCACCTATCGTTAAGTTGTTTGGTGCTAGTATGTAGCGTTTCTCTCCGTCTGTATATTGAATGAGCGCTAGGCGGGCAGTGCGGTTCGGGTCATATTCGATAGCTGTGACCTTACCTGTAACACCCGTCTTGTTTCTTTTGAAGTCAATGATCCTCAGAAGCCTTCGAGATCCCCCACCCCTGTGGCGAGCGGTAATTCTTCCTTGAGCATTTCGACCGGCATGTTTCTTGAGCGACACGACTAGAGAGCGCTCAGGGCGCTTTTTTGTTATTTCATCGAAAGTGTATGTGACAGTACCCCGTTGTCCAGGGCTAGTAGGTTTTAGTGCTTTTAAAGGCATTTCTTTTAAACTACGCTCCCTCGAAGAACTCAATACGATCGCCAGATCGTAATTTAACTATGGCTTTCTTGCGCCTTGGTGTCATGTAAAGTTTGACCCCGTATCTTTTTTGCTTTCCAGGCTTTATTACCATGTTTACTGACAGTACTTTCACTCCGAAAACTTTTTCTACAGCCTGTCGAACTTGCACTTTATTGGCCGTAAGTGCGACCTCAAAGACGTATTTATTTTGTTCTTGAAGATAAGTGCTCTTTTCAGTGATTACCGGTTGTCTTAGGACTTCGTAAATGTTCATCTAACTTTCTTCTTTGCTTTGCTTTGATTGCGACCAGAGCTGCTGTACCCTTGCTATAGCGTCTTCTGTCATAAGAAGATGATCATAATTGAGCAGATCCAGAACGTTTAGCAGCGATGCTTTAGTGACTCTTACTTTACTTAGATTACGCGCCGATCGATGGAGGGTCCTGTATTCGAGTTGTGCTTGATCTAATTCTGAACTAGCTAGTGTTTTGTCAATATCTCCCGTTGCTATAAGCACTGAGGCGGACAGTCCTAACTGATCCATCGTCGCGACAACACTTTTTGTACTGTACGAGTCGAGCGTGAATTCGTTTACTATCGTGAGTGATTCGTTGGAAACCTTGTCACTTAGCATGCAGCGAATCGCAAGTCGTCTCATTTTCTTTGGCGTTTGCTGTTTGTAACTTCGTGTGCGTGGACCGAACACGGTGCCACCCCCACGCCATTGTGGTGATCTAATGCTCCCTTGGCGGGACCTTCCTGATCCTTTCTGTGGTCGAGGCTTTCTTCCTCCACCGGAGACTTCTCCCCTTGTTTTCGTATGCGCAGTCCCCTTACGGGCATTTGCGCGATGAGCAACCATGACTTGGTGAACCAAGCCCTTGTTCATTTGGACTCCGAAAACTGTGTCATCTAGTTCGATCAACCCAATTTCGTCGCCGTTTGTATTTTTCAGCTTATGTTCCACGATTTCAGCTTCCTAGCTCTTGCAAACTACCACTAGGCCACCTGGGGGCCCTGGGACAGCTCCCTTTACGAGCAATAAATTCTTTGCTTCGTCCACTTGTACAACTTGGAGGCCTTTTACGGTCACCTGCTCTTGCCCCATGTGCCCGGCCATTTTCTGCCCCTTAAAGACCTTTCCTGGGTATGTGCCAGCACCAATTGATCCCGGTGCTCGATGTCGGTCGGACTGCCCGTGGGTTTTCGGGCCTCCATGGAAACCGTGTCGCTTCACACTACCAGCAAACCCGCGGCCTTTTGAGATGCCAGTAACTTTGATTATCTCTCCTGGAGCGAACATATCAGCAGTGACCCTTTGCCCCACCTCAAGATCCTCAAGATCAGATACTGGTATTTCTCTCAATTCACGGAACATCCCACCTGAGCGTCGTAGATGGCCGCGTTGAGGGCTGTTCAATCGCTTGGTTTCCGAGAAGCCAAGTTGAACTTTATCATAGCCGTCAATTACTCGTGTCTTTATTTGGGTAATTGTGCACGGGCCAGCCTCTATAACAGTCACTGCCGTGACTGCCCCGTTCTCTTCGAAAACCCGAGTCATTCCTAGTTTTTTTCCTAAAATTCCATTGATCATTTTGGTTGTTCCTATTGTTTTATCACGATATCAACGCCAGCAGGAATGCTCATGCGGGTCATGGCATCAACAGTCTTCGACGTTGGTTTGAGGATGTCGATTAGTCGTTTGTGAGTGCGAATTTCGAAATGCTCTCTAGAATCCTTGTCAACATGAGGGCTCCGAAGCACGCAGAATCGCCTGATTGTCGTAGGTAGCGGTACGGGGCCTCTTACAGAGGCACCAGTTAACTCAGCAGCATCGACGATTTGGACTGCCGAAAGATCAAGGCTTTTGTGATCGAATGATTTAAGGACGATCCTCATTTTTTGCATAGCCATGATAATCTCCAGTTATCTTTCTGATTTTTTATACTTCTGCCAATGCCTTAGCCACATGGTTTGCAGGTACATGATCATAATGGCTGAACTGGACAGAATGACCAGCTCTACCCTGAGTGAGTGAGCGAATATCAGTGGCATATCCGAACATTTCAGCCAGAGGTATCTTAGATTGCACTATTTGGCCGATGCGGTCAAGTCTCACTTCGCCTATTAGCCCACGTCGGCGACTAAGATCATCTAGAACGTCACCAAGGAATTGATCAGGGGTTGTGATTTCAACTGCCATGACTGGCTCCAACAGGCTGCACCCGGCACGCCTTAAGGCGTCTTTGACCGCCATAGACCCTGCGATATGGAAGGCCATTTCAGATGAGTCAACGGCATGGAAGCTTCCATCAGTCAAGGTGATTTTCACATCTACAACAGAATATCCGCCCAGTATCCCGGAGCCTAAGGCCTCTTTGGCCCCATTTTCAACGGGCTTGATATACTCACGAGGGATGGACCCTCCAGTGATTTTGTTTTCGAATTGTATTCCTGAGTCTCTATCAAGGGGTTCGATCGTGAGTACAGCATGGCCGTACTGCCCTCGTCCGCCTGATTGCCGTATGAACTTGCCATCCCCTTTTGCCTGTTGGTTGACGGCCTCTCGGTAGCTTACCTTGGGCTGCCCCGTTGCGGCTTCTACCCCGAATTCTCTTCGCATACGGTCCAAAAGAATTTCCAGGTGTAATTCTCCCATTCCAGCTATGATTGTTTGCCCTGAGTCCTTGTCGTGCCGGATTTGGAAAGTTGGATCTTCCTCCCCGAGCTTTATCAGGGCTTGTGCGAGTTTTTCTTGGTCAGGCCGTGATTTAGGTTCGACTGCAATTGAGATCACTGGATCTGGGAAGTCGATTGATTCTAGGACGATGGCTGTATCTCGATCACAGAGAGTGTCACCGGTGAACGTTTCCTTGAGCCCGACAGCTGCTGGTATATCGCCGCTTACAATGACCTCTAATTCTTCCCTGCGATTAGCATGCATGCGTAGCACTCTTCCAAGTCTTTCCATCTTTTTTCTGGTAGCGTTGTATACCATTGCTCCCGATTTCGCCTCGCCTGAGTATACCCGTAGATATACCAATCTCCCTGCAAAAGGGTCAGTAACTACTTTGTAGGCAAGGGCAGTGAATGGTTCATCGTGGGCATGTCGGACGATACTCGATGCATCGGTAGGATCAGTGCCAGTGACTGGAGGCACGTCTTCAGGCGAAGGAAGGTAAGTTATTATTCCGTCGAGAAGAGGCTCTACCGCTATACCGTTCTTTGCGGATCCGCAAAAAATTGGTGTGACTAGGTTTTTTAAGGTTGCTCTTCTGAGCGCAGTCTGAATATCGTCTATAGTCGGTTCAGTATCACCAAGGTACAACTCAAGGAACTGATCATCATTATCTGCTACTGCATTGAGCAAGAGATCCCGCTGCTCTTTAAAGGTGTTCTGCACACTTTCTGTTTGCACAGATATGTCTTGCTTAACTAGCTGAGGAGGACCTTGTTCTTGTTTTTCATAAATACTGGCCTCACCGGTTACAAGATTTACCACGCCGACGAAATCGGCTTCTGATCCTACTGGTATTTGTACGGGCACCGGCTGACCGCCAAGTCTAGTTTTAATCGAATTTGCTGATGCAATAAAATCTGCCCCAGTGCGGTCCATTTTATTCACGAAAGAGATTCGAGGTACACCGTAGCGATCTGCTTGCCTCCAGACGGTTTCTGATTGGGACTGGACTCCCGCTACTGCATCTAAAACGACGATTCCACCATCGAGAACCCGTAGGCTTCTTTCCACTTCTGCAGTGAAATCTACGTGCCCTGGGGTATCAATAATGTTGATGTCGTGATCATTCCATTCCGTTGAGGTTGCTGCTGCCGTGATTGTTATTCCACGCTCTTGTTCTTGGGCCATCCAGTCCATGACAGCAGTTCCCTGATCCACGGTGCCAACTTTGTAGGTGATTCCAGTCGTGTATAAGACACGCTCTGTGACCGAGGTTTTGCCTGCGTCTATGTGGGCAATAAACCCTACATTGCGGACTTTGGATAGTTGTGTTTTCTTAGAACTGTTCTCCGACATATCCCTATGAAACCTTTAGACCCTCTCTAGCCAGTATTTGCTACTACATTGTTACGCTTTCTCACATATGGAGTGAAAGCATAGCGCACCCACGACACGTACTTGATGGGGGTGCTTCAAAGACGCGGTTTTGTGGCCTACCCGGGCTGTTACGCAGGAATTACCATTTATAATGTACAAAGGCGCGATTTGCCTCAGCCATTCTATGCATTTCTTCTCTGCGCCTGACAGCTGCTCCCTGACCTCGCGACGCTTCCTGAAGTTCTTGGGCCAACCGTTCGGCCATTGGACGGCCTGCTCGTGCTCTTGCGGAATTTATGATCCACCGCATTGCTAGCATTGTGGCCCTTCGTGATCTAACCTCAATTGGAACTTGGTAGGTTGCCCCCCCTACCCGTCTTGGCTTCACTTCCATAGCTGGGGTGGTGTTTCGCAGTGCCTGCTCAAACACGTTAATCTGAGATTGGTTGGTGGAACCTGCGGCAGAGTCCAACGCACTGTAAACTATCCGCTGCGCTATTGTCTTCTTGCCGTTGAGCATTACTTTGTTTATAAACCGAGACAATTCTTCGTTCCCGAATTTGGGATCCGGTTTTCCGGCTCTTACCTCGGCTCTTCTTCTTCTTGCCATAATTACACTAACTAGTTCCTTTGATACTTGAGATATATTGCCTGTGGCTGACAGACGAGTGGCGTTTGCCAAGCTCGTGGTCCTTTAGTTTGCTGTTACATTTGAACTAAGTCTTCTTCGTACCGTATTTGCTACGGCCTCGCTTCCTGCTATCCACTCCTGCAGTATCCAGGGTACCCCGAATCACGTGATATCGTACCCCTGGTAGATCTTTGACGCGTCCCCCTCTTATTAGGACCACAGAGTGTTCTTGCAGGTTGTGTCCTTCTCCACCAATGTATGCGGTTACTTCCATGCCGTTGGTCAACCTGACTCGGGCCACTTTGCGAAGGGCTGAGTTCGGCTTCTTTGGGGTTACCGTACGCACCTGAACGCAAACACCTCTTTTTTGAGGACTGCCTTTTGTTGTGAATGTCCTAGTTATAAGTGAGTTCGATGACACCCTGAGAGCAGGGGCCTTGGGTTTTTTTGTCTGGCGTTTCCGCCCTTTTCGAACTAGCTGATTTACTGTTCCCATTATCCTCATCCATCAAGAGCGAGGTTATGCGCAAGGCACTTCTGGCTGCCTACTGTGGGGCAGCACCGCGCCACTCTAGCAGAGGAAGGATACTCTGTCAATATTGCCACGCCTAGGGTAGCTCTAAATGGTATCTATATCTTTTTGCGCATCCACGTGTATGTGAAATGGGGTAACATGTTCAGAATATTTTGCAAATAGAAAGCGATTCGGATATTCGAGTGAGATGCTTGAAAGATGGGATGATCGTTTTAGTCTCAGTGCCTACAGTTTGGGCAGCTCTTTGTGATTTTAACAGTCGCTCAAAGTGGGCTGCTCCTCAATACAGGCTGGAGCTGGTTACTGAAGAAGTTTTGCGTGAAGGAACACAGATTTCTTGTAATATGGGGCTTGGGGAAGGCAGCCTTTTCGTGGGAAAGTTGAACTACTCACATGAGTTGATGATGCTCGGGGTCATAGGCAAAACCCCCTTACATGTGTGCTTTAAGCTTACGGAAATCCTAGATGGATCCTACGTGGAGGTTTGCCTCGGATTGGATAATGAGCCTTCATTAGAAGAAGAGGTGCAGCTAGTTTACTATAGAGATTGGATGCTTGATCAGCTTAGGACGATCAAGAGACAGGCAGAGTTGGCACCGAGAACAAGGCGGTAATATGGAGAACGGAGTCGACAACCTGGGTACTCATAATCGTGTCGCTCTAGTAGGTGATATTGGCGGAACTAACTGTCGCTTAAGCATAATGTCATCCTCAGGCGAGATTATGGAGCGGGCAGAGAGTATCAGTTCTCGAAATCTAACTTTGGACAAGTTACGGGGCCGAATGGAGCAGCTGTGTGTTGATTTTAGGATGCATTCTGAATCAGCATACTCATTTGTGGGGGGTTCCCTAGCTGTAGCAGGCTTGATCAATCAAGAGCGGGGAGTGATGGAGGCCTCACCTCATCTGAAGCACTGGGTGGGCACTTCCTTAAGGGATATGCTAGGCGATAACTTTCCAGGGACGCATACTATCGAGAATGATGCAACCGCTGCTACCTTTGCAGAGTTTCGATTAGGAGCTGGCATTGAAGCAAGAAATATGATTTATGTTTCTATTGGAACAGGTATTGGTGGAGGCTTGATTATTGATGGGAGTTTATATAGGGGGAGTGGAGGGTTTGCAGGAGAGATAGGGCATATTTATGGAGGCTCTCAAAGGTTGTGCTCCTGCGGGAAATATGGATGTTTGGAAGCCATGAATTCGGGATCAGGTATGGAAATGCAGATTGCCGCCAGGGAATTTGAAGGCTCGGGCACTTGTGGTACAAGAGAGCCATTCCAATATATTGACGTTGAATTCGGAGATGCCTCAAGATTAGAGATGATTGAAAATGTTGGAAAAAATATAGGGACCGGACTCAGCAGTGTGGTGAATATACTGAATCCTGATACCTTGGTCATTGGGGGAGGTGTTATGCGAGCACTTGGGCATAAATTGCTGAATCCGATAATGGCGTCCTTGCGGTCAGGAGCTTTCTACGAGGTGACGCGAGACCTTGGGGTTAGCATCGGAGGTCTAGGTGACGATGGAGGGATGTTAGGGGCAGGGCTCCTTCTGTTTGAGCAGGTGTCGGAGCCTACCGACTCCGCATCCAGATAGGGTAATAGCCATTTCCGTTGATTGCATCCACTCCTTCAGTACGTTCCAATGCTTTTATCTCTAGTAATACCTCTTGGATTTTCGAGCGCATTGATTGAATGTGGGGTCCGTACGAAAACCTCTCTAGTATACAGCTAATAACCCCAAAATGGATAAGGCCTGATGATGTCCCAGGCCATGGAAGGACAGTCAGGGATGCTGGTTTGGGGAATTCTGGGCGCATGATCTCGATCGCAGCAAACCTACCTTCAAGGGAAGATGCCATAGGGACTAAGTCTACGGATGGAGGAGCGCTGTTATTGTACCTAGTGTCGATGAGTAGTGTTCGACGTAGAATCGGAAAATGTATGCTTATAACATCTGCCGATTCTACATGACCTTTTAGTTTCTCTATATCAAATCGAAATCCGCCGTCCACTCCAAAGCCTCATCAAGTCTATTGTATTGCTTAGGAAATACCCATTTCGGACAACATTGCGGCAAACCCTGGAAGAACCTTTTCCCAGTCGCCCACCACTCCGAAGCGGCTTTCCTTGAATATGTTGCAATCAGGATCTTTGTTGACTGCTACAATATTTTTCGCGTTGGTGCATCCGGCCATATGTTGACTTGCTCCAGATATTGCCCATGTGAGATAGAGCTCAGGGGCAATGCTTTTCCCTGTTAGCCCTACCTGATAGCTGTGATCTAGCCATCCTGCATCAACCACGGCACGAGAGGCCCCCAGAGCAGCTCCCATAGTTTTTGCTAGGCTTTCGAAGGCAGGCAGGTTCTCAGGTCCTGCTATTCCTCTCCCAACAGATACTACTATTTTCGCTTCCTCAAGTTTTTCGCCTTCCTGCTCCTCTGTTATTCTCTCGATTTGGCTAACTTTCTGTACGTTAGCATCTAGAGTTAGAGAAATCTCTGCCACTTCACCTGAGCGGGAGGGGTCAGCGGGTAATGGGTCGAGAGTTTTTGGGCGCATTGCAATCACTTGAGGGTCTTTGTTGCAGACCAACTTGGCGAGGGCATTTCCTCCGTACACTGGCCTCGTTGCGATCACCCGGTCGTCGTCATCAACTGCGATATCGATACAGTCTTGGACCAAAGGCACATTAAGTCTGAATGCAAGCCGAGGAGCGAGATCTCTGCCAATCAGGGTTTTACCAACCAATACTACTGAGGGGCTTATTTGACTTGAAGCTTGATGGGAGGCCTCGACTAGTGCATCGATATTGATATTTGTTAGTAGGGAATCTTCCGATGTATGGACTTTATTTGCACCAAGTTGCACGGCCTGGTGCCCTGCATTATTAGCACCAGCACCAAGCAGAAGGCACTCAATATTCTCGGTTACTTTGCTTGCTGCAGCTATCAATTCACCAGTGATACTGTCTAGCGATCCAGTATCTGTGAGTTCTCCGATTACCAATGCTATTTTGTTGCTTGCCATGATTACACTCCTGTTAGTGGGTTGCGAAATTTCTAACATTCTAGAGAAATTGTGAGCTACGCTGTTGGTTATCTCATTTATGTCGTTGATTGCGTTTGATATTTATATAAGTTTTGCTTCGCGCAATTTGAGAGCGAGTTTTCTCCCAGCGTCTTCGTCGTCATCGCCTTCTATGAATTCACAAACGACATCTGAGATTGGGATGTAGAGATCCCGAATCTCCAGACCTCCGTTCAGATCGTTAGTGTCGAGACCGATATCATCCAAACCCAGAGAGTTTGGCTGTTTTCTGCTAGCTTGCATTATATTTCGAAGGGTGGGGTATCGCACGGGTGCTAATTCATTGCTTACTGTCACCACGGCAGGAAGCGCTGCTTCCAGTACTTCGTATCCGTCTGGAAGTTTCCTTTCGACCCTTACCTTGCCATCAATTATTTGCACATCTGAAGCCATAGTAATGCACGGCACCCCCAGTATTTCGGCAATCCCCAAGGGGACTTGGGCTTGGTCGAAGTCGGATGCCTGCCTACCACATAGTATGAGATCGAACTCACCCATCTTTTGAATGGCTGAAGCAAGAGACTTGGCAGTCCCGAAGGCATCCATTCCATCAAAAACAGCGTCTTGGAGTAACGTCAGCTCGTCTGCCCCCATTGATAGAGGTTTCTTTATAACGTCCATAACGAAAGAACTTCCTATGGAAACAACGGATACAGTGGCGCCATCATTTTCTTTTAGGCGCAGGGCTGCTTCCATCGCATTTTCGTCAAAGCCGTTCAGCACTGGGGGGATACCCTGAGGGTCTAGCACCTTTCTTGTGGCACTATCGATTTTGAACTGAGACATAGGGGTCTCTGGATCCATTACCTGTTTAACGCATACGAGTATGTTGGCCGGCATAAATATCAACTCCTGTGTCAGATAGTAAAAATATGTCTAACGTGAGTTGTTATATCATTCGCAAACTTCGCTTGTCAACAAGTTGCCCAAGAGCTGTATTTTACTAACTAGTAGGGCCAGCAGTGGGATGCGTATGGAGATGGGCATGAAGTAGCCATTGACTAAGAGGTTACCACGTTTATGAGGCGACCTGGTACGAAAATGATCTTCTGGACTTCGTGGTTTTCCAAATGTTGCTTAATCCGATTACTTGAAAATGCTATCTTTTCAGCTGCTGGTTGAGATATATCGACAGGAGTAATAATTCGGTCTCTGACCTTGCCATTTACTTGAACTACTAAAGTTATTGTCTTGTCATATGCTAGGCTAGAATCCCAAGACGGCGACGCTTGTGTATGGATACTTCCTACGTGCCCAGTTTTTTCCCAGAGTTCTTCTGTGATGTGGGGCGCAATGGGGGCTAACATCAGCAATAACTTGGTGATACAGTCGTTCCATGTGTCTCGTTTGACTGATCCATCCTCCCAACGTGATGACATCTCGTTTGTTAGTGTCATCAAAGACGCTAGAGCAGTGTTGAATTTAAAATTCCCGGTATCTTCAAGTACCTTCTTGACTGTCTTATGCATTAAGCTTTGGAATTCAGTGTCATCGGTATCCTCGCTTGATAGTAGGGCTTGTTGATCAAGGCTGAGTAAGTCCCATAGCCGATTGAACCAGCGAACCACACCATTGAGCCCACCGTCATTCCACTCACCTCCTTGGTCCCATGGTCCCAGAAACATCAGGTAGGTACGGACGACGTCAGCTCCATACTGAGCGACATACTCATCAGGGGATACCACGTTCCCGCGGGATTTACTCATTTTTTGCTGGTTTGCAATAATTGTCCCCTGATTGAAAAGACGTGTAAATGGTTCGCCAAATTCGACTAACCCAAGATCGCGCAGCACTTTTGTGAAGAACCGAGCATAGAGAAGGTGCATGACTGCATGTTCCGCCCCACCAGTGTATTGATCAACTGGGCACCATTTGTTCACTTCCCCTGAATCAAACGCAGCGTTAGCATTTTGGGGATCGGTGTATCTCAAAAAATACCAGGATGAGTCGAAGAATGTGTCTAAAGTATCTGTCTCTCTTTCAGCAAGGCGGTTACATGATGGGCAAGTGGCTTGTTTGAACGTAGGATGGTGTTTGAGGGGAGATTCACCGGTGGGAAGAAATTCAGCATCTTCGGGCAGCAATACCGGCAGTTCATCTTCGGGTACTGCTACCGGACCACATGCACTGCAGTGGATAATAGGGATTGGTGTTCCCCAATAGCGCTGCCGTGAGACTAACCAGTCTCTGATCCTGAAGGAGGTAGTCCTATGCCCCTTCCCGAGTGATTCCAATGTAGAGGCTATGGCTTCAGCAGCCGTTGTGTTCACAAGCCCTGTGAATTGATTGGAATTTACGAGTGTTCCAGCTCCAGTCCATGCTTCTTGCCCCATAGATGTGGAACTCATTGATGCATCGCTGGATACTACTAGCTTTATAGGTAAGTTATATGTTGTGGCGAAGTCAAAATCCCGTTGATCATGGGCAGGTACTCCCATTACCACCCCGGTGCCATAAGAAGCCAGTACATAGTCCCCGACAAACAAAGGTATCGAGTCTCCATTGAGAGGGTTTGTGCAATAACTTCCTAGAAAAACCCCCGTCTTTTTATCGTCAGTAGAAAGCCTGTCGATGTCTGTTTTTCTTCGGGCAGCTTCGATGTATCGCTCCACCTCATCTTTGTGTAGAGCGGTGGTCAGTTGGCTAATGGCAGGATGCTCTGGGGCTAATACCACAAACGTTACCCCGAAGAGAGTGTCGACTCTGGTGGTGAATGTAGATAGAACGTCTGTGTTTGTTTCAGGGTGCGAAATGTCAAAATAAACCTCTACCCCTTCGCTTCTACCAATCCAGTTTTTCTGCATTGTTTTGATCTTTTCTGGCCAATCCAAGTCATCCATCTCCAACAATTCCTCAGCATAGTTAGTTATGCCTAAGAACCATTGATTCAAGTCGCGCTTGTAGACTACTGTATCGCAGCGTTCGCATTCGCCATTCACTACTTGTTCATTTGCTAGGACTGTGTTGCACGATGAACACCAGTTGGCAGTAGCATTTGCTTTGTATGCTAATCCTGCTTCAAAGAATTGGATGAAAAGCCACTGATTCCATTTGTAATATTCGGGAAGCGAGCAAATTATTTCGCGATCCCAGTCGTAGATAGCCCCAAGCGATCGAAGTTGCCCGCGCATTCGCTCTATGTTGCTCATGGTCCATTCGTGAGGATGAATATTGCGTTTGATTGCTGCATTTTCTGCAGGCAGTCCAAAAGAATCAAAGCCCATGGGGTGCAGAACATTAAAACCCTGCATACGCTTATATCGAGCGTGAGCGTCTGCTGGTGCCATTGCATACCAGTGTCCGATATGTAAGTCCCCTGAAGGATAGGGGTACATTGTGAGTTCGTACCATTTTGGAGCATCGCCTAGGAGCTGTGGTTTGTATATACTGTTGTTGCTCCATCGATCTTGCCATTTTTTGTCTACTTCATTTGGATTGTATCGAAGAGGGTGTTGATTTTTGAGATCGTGCATGCAATTTACCTTTAGTGGGCCGCTATAAAATGTGTCAGCGGGGGAATCGACTTTGTGGGGTTCATTGGTTCACAATATACCATCAATTTGATAGATTTCGATTTTTCTTCTTACCGGGATTTTCAAAATGAACCAACCAATTATCCCTTGACCATGTGGTAACCCAGTTGATATAGTTTGGTTTATCAATTTTTAATAGTAGGTAATGAGTGGCTTCTAATATTAAAGAAATTCGAAATGCATATGGATTCGATGACGTAGCTATTGTCCCTGGAGTGGTTACTCTCAATCCAGAACTGGCAGATACTAGTTTTACCTTGGGCAGTTGCAGCTTCGCGGCCCCCTTTATTGCCTCAGCAATGGATGCAGTAGTAGATCCTGCGTTTGCGGCGTTGATGCATCGTATCGGTGGGCTTGCTGTGATGAACTTGGAGGGCATTCAGACGCGATACTCTGACCCTACAAGTGCACTTGAAACGATTGTAAGTGCCTCCCAAGATACGGTTACCAATGTTCTTCAAGATATATACACGAGGCCGATTGACGAGAGTCTTATACAGATACGTGTCGAACAGGTTAAGTCATCAGGAAGTATATGTGCAGTCTCTGTGACACCTCAAAATACTAAATGGTTGGCTCCCTTGGCTGTGGAAGCTGGTGCAGATGTGATAGTGGTGCAGTCAACAGTAACAACGGCTAGGCATATATCTCGTAGCTACAAAGGGTTGGTTTTAGCTGAATTGATTCCATTGCTTAAAGGGATCCCATTAGTAGTTGGCAATTGTGTGACTTATGACGCTGCTTTAGAGTTGATTGAGACAGGTATAGATGGGCTTCTCATAGGTGTTGGCCCTGGTGCTGCGTGCACAACACGAGAAGTTACAGGGGTTGGTGTTCCCCAAGTTACGGCAACGCTAGAATGTGCTGCTGCAAGAGAAAATCATTATGCGAAGACTGGAAAGTACGTAGCAATCATAACAGATGGGGGATTTCGTACTGGTGGGGATATATGCAAGGCGATTGTGGCAGGGGCTGATGCAGTGATGATAGGCACCCCCTTTGCCCAATCAGCTGAAGCTCCAGGTCAGGGATACAACTGGGGTATGGCAGGGAAAGATTCTGAACTTCCCCGAGGCACACGTGTCGGTACGGGCACAACTGCACCTCTTGATCAGATTATCAATGGGCCGACTACAGTGACCAATGGGACTCAAAACTTCTTGGCAGCGTTGAAGGTCTGTATGGGTATGGTTGGAGCTAGCACCATACGGGAATTCCAACAAGCTGAGCTTGTTCGTGCTCCTGCAATCAAGACAGAAGGCAAACATCTACAGCTGAACTCTTAGCTAGCATCGAGCTTCTGTTAAAACACTATTACCACGCGAAAGAGTTTTTGCAATCCCCCTTTGTTACAACTCTGGTACTTGGACAAACACTGTGTGCTGCGGCGGTGTCTCCAGCTTGTCCCAAGCATATCACCTGGCTACTTCCGTATTGTCCTGTGTTTCTCTTATGAGGGAATTATGTTATGTTGATGTGGGCTAGGAACTAGTTGATATCTGGTAGGGCTGTGCAATCCTTCGAGAGTGCCAATTCATAGTGTTATCGATAGAGTCAATGGGGATCCAATAAGGCGCACGAGGGTTTGAAAAATGGAACTTGCTAGTGCAGTAACAAAGTCAATTCGTGATTCCCAAACACAGCGTTCATCTCCAGTAATCCCTTACATACCGGTTGGATACCCGGACATTGAAACCACTTTTGAGATTGTAAAGGCATTTGATAAGCTGGATGTGCCTGCCGTTGAGCTTGGAGTACCATTTAGTGATCCATTGGCCGATGGGGTTACGATCCAGAAAGCTAGCCAGATTCCATTAGGGAATGGGGTTAGTTTAATCGACTGTATTCAGTTATCTCAAAGGTTGAGGGTGGAAGGTGTCACAGTCCCAATACTTCTGATGGGCTACTATAATCCAATTTATCAATACGGCGTGGAAGCGTGCGTTAAAGATGCATGGGCTAGTGGTGTCAATGGATTCATAATTCCGGATTTGCCATATGAAGAAAGTGGTTTAATGCGAGAACAAACAGGGAATTACGGACTAGCATTCGTGCCTTTGATTGCGCTAACCAGTACTGAGAAACGGATCGCGGCTACCTGTGTCGGAGCTTCGGGGTTTCTGTATTGCGTCAGTGTAACGGGAGTTACTGGTACACGTAATGATTTGGATGTTGCCTCGCTCAATAAGATGATAGAGGCAGTACGTAACAATAGTGATTTGCCGATAGCTGTTGGGTTTGGGGTATCGACTAGGAGGCAAGTCGAGGATTTGTGTACCGTTGCCGATGCGGTTGTTGTTGGTAGCGCTTTCGTCCAGGCGGTTGAAGGGGCTGGGCGCCATAATGCCGTTGCTGCAGTCGCATCTCTCTACGAACACCTTGCCGGAGATTAGAAAACCCAGCGAGTGCCAACTTATAAGAGTGAGAGGTTAGAAATGTCAGCAGTCAGAGGGATAAGGGGGGCTACAACTGCGGATGCTAATGATAAGCAGAGTATCTTGGACGCAGCTCAAGAGTTGTTCCGTGATCTTATTGATCAGAATGAGGTATTCGAGAGCCAGGTAGCTGCAGTATTTTTCACTACCACGACTGACCTCAACGCAGAATTCCCTGCTCAGGTGGTAAGACTTCTCGGGTGGATGAATAGTGCCATGATGTGTGGCCATGAGATGGTGGTTCCTGATGGACTCCCAATGTGCCTACGCATTTTGATTTTGGTGAATACAGATAAAGAGCAAGAAGAGATTCAGCACGTTTACTTGAAGGGCGCAATTAAATTACGCGCACGTGGCCTGGATCAATAGCCATTAGTGAAGCTAAGTGGGAGGGGATTACAAGACATATGTCACAGTTACATAACGTTAATGTCCAAAGAATTGAGTCTCTGGCAACACCAAAGGAATACCAAGAACGCCTGCCGATTCCGGACGGTGTGGCTCAGTTTATTGCAGAGGGACGCGATCAGATTGCGCAAATACTAAAAGGCGAAGATAAGCGATTGCTGCTGATTATTGGCCCGTGTTCATTGCATGATGTTGATAGCGGAGAAGAGTACCTCGCTCGCTTGAAAGAGTTGTCGGAAAAATTCAAGGATCGTTTACTCATTATTATGAGGGTTTACTTTGAAAAACCTCGGACCACAGTTGGATGGAAGGGCTTGATTTATGATCCACATCTGAACGGGAACAGTGATATTACTACCGGTTTGACAATGGCGCGTGAATTCTTGATTAAAGTTGGCAAAATGGGAGTACTCGCGGCAACAGAGATTGTGGATCCAATAACCCCACAGTACATTGCTGACTTGGTCTCTTGGGCGGCAATTGGGGCTAGGACCTCTGAAAGCCAGACACATAGGCAGATGAGTAGCGGCCTAAGTATGCCTGTTGGCTTTAAGAATGGCACAGGCGGAAGTATACAGTTGGCTGTTGATGGGGTGGTCGCAGCGCGTAGCAATCAGGCCTTCATTGGTGTGGATGAAAATGGACGTGCTGCTATGATTGTGACGGGGGGTAATCCTAATTGCCATATTGTGCTGCGCGGTGGTAGTAACGGTCCAAATTTTGATAGTGATTCCATTGCGGATGCGTCTCAACGTTTGGGAAGGAGAAATCTGCAGACTCAATTGGTAGTGGATTGTTCGCATGCTAACTGCAGTAAGGATTTCAAGTTACAGAGGGTAGCCTTCCTTGATTTGTTAGAGCAACGTGTGGCTGGCAACCTCAATATTGCTGGCATGATGTTAGAGAGCAACTTGTTGGAGGGGAACCAACCACTCGATGAAAATGATCCAGCTAATCTGGAATATGGCGTTTCAATCACTGATCCGTGCGTTGGCTGGGATGAGACCGTGGAGTTGATAACAACTGCATACGAAATGCTTGGATAAATATCGATTTTCGATTGCCAGAATCTATCAGATTCTTATGTGATCCTTGACGCGTGTTGAGGTGCATGCTAGTATCGCCACACTTGCGAAATCACCTCCCTACTCTTAGGGATTGTAGAAAGAGCATCACCTTCCGTATATGCCTCTTTATCAGGAACTTTCACAGTCTCGCCCCGAGAAAGAAGTAGTCTTCGCAATCGGTGTGTTTGATGGAGTACACAGAGGGCATCAGCACCTCATGAGTATCGTTCGGGATGAAGCTAGGCACCGAGGGGCTTTGTCAGGAGCAATTACCTTCGCTAACCACCCTAGGAATGTGTTGTTGCCGGAAAATCCCATACTGCTCATCAATGATATCACTGACCGTATCAAACTTCTTAGCGAGCAGGTTGATTTTGTTGTCCCCCTTACTTTTGATATTGATTTGTCTAGGATTAGAGCCAGGGAATTTTGTCAAAATCTTGTAGAATTGGTAAAGATGAACGAGTTGGTTGTTGGTCCAGACTTCGCATTGGGGTTCCAACGAGAAGGGACACCCCAAGTTCTTGCGGAGATTGGAATGGATCTTGGATTTTCTGTTCGTGTAGTTGATCTGTTTCTTCAGGATCAACAGGGTATAAGCAGTACTGTTATCCGGACTATGATTGAAGGGGGTAACGTAGTAGATGCAGGCAATTGCTTGGGCTACCCGGTGTTCTTAAAAGGCATGGTGCAATATGGTTCGCAACAGGGGAGAATTCTGGGATTTCCTACTGCAAACGTTATTCCCGCTTCTAGCGCTGTTACTCCCAGAGACGGGGTATATGCAGGATTGGTGAGTATAGGGGAAGATAGAGCAAGGCCAGCGGCCATCAGCGTTGGGACAAGGCCGACTTTCGGAAAAAACGCTAGGGTTGTTGAGGCTTTCATCATCGATTTCGATGCAGATATTTACGGGCGTGGTATCAAGATTGAATTTCACAAGTGGTTACGGGATCAGGCAATTTTTGATTCGATGGAAGATCTGAAATCGCAAATGTCTTTAGATGTTGAGAGTGTGGTGGAATTCGTGGAATCGCTTAATCTGGGATAGAATCGCTTTATGTATTTGTCGATGCTGTTGATCTTAAGGGTAGAGCGGCTTTGCCTATGAATAATGGTTTTTTTGTGAAGAGGTGGCGATTTTGAGCAACACGGTTGACATGGATTTCATTCTTAAACGCGGGGTTGCTGAGATCATCCCGGAAAAGGAATTCCTTGAGAAACTGAAAGATGGCAAACCCCTCAGACTTAAAATGGGATTTGATCCAAGCAAGCCTGACATACATTTGGGTCATGTAGTTGGACTTAGAAAGCTTCGACAATTACAGAATGTTGGACATAAAGTAATCCTCATAGTGGGTGATTGGACGGCGCAAATTGGTGATCCAAGCGGTAGGTCGGCTACGCGTCCTATGATTTCTCGTGACGAGGTCGTAGAAAATGCGAAAACTTATACGACTCAATTCTTCAAGGTGGTGGATAAATCGCAGACTGAAGTGGTATGGCAAAGTGAATGGTTTGGAAAATTTGGGTTGGAAGACGTCGTGAAACTAGCTTCGGTATTTACCACCGCACAAATACTCGCAAGGGAAGATTTCTCGATGCGATATGCGCAAGGACATCCTATCAGCATGAGCGAACTGATGTACCCTCTGCTGCAAGCCTATGACTCTGTAGCGATTCAGTCTGACGTCGAATTTGGAGGCACCGATCAAAAATTCAATGTATTAGCTGGACGCCAGTTGCAACAGTCTTGGGGATATAGCCCTCAGAGCTGTTTTTTTGTGCCTGTTATTGCTGGGACTGATGGTTCTGCAAAGATGAGTAAGAGCCTTGACAATTATATTGGGATTGAGGAGTCCCCCGTTGATATGTATGGGAAGGTTATGTCCATTCCCGACCAATTAGTATGGACATATCTAGAGGTTTTGACTGATGTTCCTGACCCTGACTTAATGACTATGAAAGCAGAGGTGGAGGGAAACCATTTGAATCCACTAGATGTAAAAAAGACCTTGGCCAAGCATCTAGTCCAGAACTTTCATGGCGCTGAGGCTAGTCATCTGGCCAGTACTCATTTTGAGAATGTATACCAACTCAAAAATACTCCAGAAGAAATACAGTCCATTGAAATTCAAGGAGCAGACGGTATTGTTCGTATGTCTCTGACTAGGCTTTTGCTTCAGTACAACTTGATTGGGAGCAGATCGGAAGCAAAACGGTTGCTAGCTCAAGGAGGCATTCAGCTTAATGGGCAGAAAATTGAATCAGATGATTTTGTACTAGAAGATGGTAGTGTATTGAGAATAGGAAGACATAAGTGGGTACGTATTACTACAACCAGTTAGTAGACTGCCAAGGATGCCTTTGTCTGTAGAATTTCGTTGTAAAGAGTAAATGAGAGATACTCACTAGCAGATTACAGCGCTTTTTGTTATGCTTCTAAGCTCACGATACAACAAATAAGTGGAGGAACTGTGAACTTACGTATACCGGGCCCTACCCCCGTACCTGATGATATCCTAAGAGCCGGCGCTCGCCAAATGATTGATCATAGAGGCCCTGAATTCCAATCAGTCCTTTCTAGTGTAACCGAGGGGCTCAAAACAGTTTTTGGCACCACTGGTGATCTTTTAATTCTGACAGGATCTGGCACGTCAGCTATGGAAGCAGCGGTAGTTAATACACTGTCAACTGGTGATAAGGTCTTAGCTGTGACTATCGGCGTGTTTGGGAATCGGTTTGCTGATATAGCTTCGGTCTATGGAGTGGACGTACAGCGTTTGAATTATGAGTTCGGGAAAGCAGCATCTGCTGATGACATTTCTGCTATTCTTACCGATGACCCTGATATCAAGGCCGTGATGGTTACTCATAATGAAACATCCACCGGAGTCACGAACGATATTAAGGCTATCGCTAAAGTTGTTAAGCAGGATCCCGATAGGCTCTTGCTCATTGATGCCGTCAGTAGCCTTGGCTCAATATCATGTCCAGTTGAAGAACTTCAAGCCGATGTCGTTATCAGTGGCTCTCAGAAGGGATGGATGGTTCCACCTGGTCTTGCTATGGTAGCGATGAGTGACAGGGCTTGGCGGGCTTACGAGCACTCTAATATTCCTAAGTTTTATTTGGACTTGGGGAAGGCTAAGGAGTATTTGCTCAGAGGACAAACTCCGTGGACCCCAGCTGTGTCAATTTTCTATGGGTTAGAGGCCTCATTGAAGAAGATACTCAGTGAGGGCATTGAAAATGTTTATGCGCGACATCAAACGCTGGCTGATAAGACGCGGAACCAAGTAAAGGCATTGGGTTTAGAATTGCTGGCAGATGAGAGCGCTGCGTCTAACACAGTGACCGCAATAAAACTTCCCGAAGGTATTGACGGCAGACAATTGACTAAGCATGTCAGGGAATCGTATAACGTCGTGTTAGGTGGGGGGCAAGGAAGCCTCGCAGGTAAAATAGTTCGCGTTGCTCATTTAGGATACGTGGAGACAGCTGAAATTGATGATGCTCTGAGCGCCTTAGCCCGCGGATTGAGTGATTTGAGATCTGCCGCGAGCTAGAGTTCGGATAAAAAGGAGATGATATGGATATGGCTAAGGTGCTTGTGGCGGATCCGCTTCACAAAACTGGCCAGGATCTGCTGCAGCAGGAAGCTGAGATCGTAATTGCTACTGGTCTTTCTGAAGATGAATTAATTTCGCAGATTGGGATATACGACGGTTTGGTTGTCCGTAGCGAAACGCAGGTCACAAAAGCTGTTCTTCAGGCGGGAACTAAATTGAAAGTAGTGGCCCGTGCAGGCGTAGGTGTTGATAACATAAATTTAGAGGCGGCTACGGACCTAGGTATCGCAGTGGTTAATGCGCCTACGGGCAATACGGTTGCCGCTGCGGAACACACAGTGGCGTTACTACTTGCACTGGTTCGCAATATTCCTCAATCTTATCAATCGCTGAGGGCTAAAGAATGGCGTAGAAGTCAATTCATTGGAGTTGAAGTACGACACAAAATACTTGGGGTTGCAGGTTTAGGGAAGGTGGGAACTTTGGTTGCAAGAAGGGCTAAGGGACTCGAGATGAAAGTAATAGGATACGATCCCTTTGTCAGTCAGGAATATGCTAACCGCTTGGGGGTGGATCTTGTCTCTAAGGAGGAATTGCTATCGCAGGCAGATTTTATTACGCTTCATCTTCCGTTTACCCCTACGACCGAAAATTTCCTCGACGCTGCTTCTTTGAGATTGGTTAAGAATAGCGTTAGAATTCTGAATGTGGCACGCGGAGGGTTAGTGGATGATGCGGCTCTTTTCGCAGCGTTAGAAGATGATAGAGTTGCTGGTGCTGGACTAGACGTATTTCAGTCAGAACCGCCATTGGACTATACACTTATCAACCACCCTCGTGTTATTGCTACTCCGCACCTTGGCGCATCTACAGAAGAGGCACAAGAAGAAGTAGCCCGAGAAGCGGTAACTCAGCTCATGATGGTTTTACGAGGCGACCCTGCCCCATATACTGTTAACGCAAGTTTTTCCCCACCTCAGCCCGAAGGCATTCTACATGCGTATGTGGGGTTGGCCTCACTTATTGGAAAACTGGCTGTGCAATTGTCTGAAGGGCAATTGAATGGGGTAACTGTTAGGTATCAAGGCGATATTGCCCTTGAGGATACCAGTATTCTCAAGGCCTCTTCATTAGTGGGCGTTTTAGAAGAAGTTAGTAGTGAGAAGGTCAACCTGGTAAACGCGCATTTAGTGGCTGAAAGAAGAGGCTTACGTATCCTAGAAGAGAAAGTATCAGGGGATTCGGAAAACTACGGCAATCTGATAACTACCGAGATCCATACCAATAGTGGTTCTATGACTGTCATTGGGACCATGCTACGGAACCAGCCAAGAATTGTCGGCATCGACGGCTACTGGATAGATTTGGATCCTTCCAATAAGTATCTTTTAGTTACTCGCCACCAAGATCAGCCTGGATTAATTGGAGCAGTTGGGACTGTTGTAGGTGAGGGCGGGATTAACATAAGCTTTATGGAAGTAAGCAGGCAAGCCCCTAGGGGGCAAGCTATGATGATTATTGGACTGGATGATAAATTGGATAAAGACGCTTTAGATAAGATCCGGGGTATACCCTTCATAGACGAGGTGTCTTTAGTAACGCTGTGAAATTCGATGCCGTGATTGATGGGTGAAAACTTGATGGTTGATATTAGCTTATTGAGTCGCGGGGCAAGCTTGGAGCGGATTGAATTCACGTTGGATGATAGGTATACTCGTCGGTATTTAGGTGCTATCACAGGCAACTCCTACGATAGTGTAGTCGTAGGAGTTGTGCCACCTCATGGCATTGCAACTCGAGCCATGCTTGCTTTGCTTGAGTCCCTTAACCTTCCAGCAGGTACCGTACACGTTTCCCAGTCGATTACGTCTCATGCAAAGGCGATGCTTGGCACTAAACTCAGTATGCTGACAACCGTGACACAAATCCGAGCTGTGCGTGGGTATATGCATGTAACTCTCAGTTTCAATATTTATGATAATTCAGGGGTAGAGCGGTTGGTGCTTCAGGGAGATACAGTAGTGATGGTTCCTGAAGCGGTAGATGGACAGTTATGATTGATGTTCCTGAAGAAATTTATGGCGAACGCCAAGAACTCCTTCAAGAACGAGTCGATGAGTATGCAGAAGCCTCGGGGGATCATAATCCTATTCATATCGACCCTCAGTATGCAGCGGGAACTACTTTCAGGGCGACGATAGTCCACGGTATGTTAGCATTCGGGGTCCTAGCTGAAATGTTAGCAACTCACTTCGGAGAGAATTGGGTACGAGGATCGTTGCTTAGAGTGAGGTTTCGTGCTCCGATTTACGTTGGGACTATTATTGTTCCGAAGGGCATACTGAAATCTGATAATACAGATACAGGGGCACGTGTTGTCGAATATTTGGTTACTTGTTCTGATGAACAGGGGAATGTTTTTGTGGAGGGCAGGGCCAAGATTGATTTTTCGGACTAATAACTCGTAACTGTTGCAAGTGAAGGCATTCACATATTTGAAGTTCAGAGGTAGGTGATGGGCACTAACAAGGGCCGTTTGCGTATAGCAGTAGATTCTATGGGTGGTGACTTTGCTCCCTTGGAAATAATAAAAGGAGCGATCCAAGCTACAACCGGTGGAGACTTAGAAGTTTTGCTGGTAGGAGAGACAGATCTTATAGAGTCCGTGTTAAGAAAAGAAAGCCATGATCCTGAATTGATTTCGATAGTAAATTCTGAAGGAGCAATTCAAGAAAATGAGTCACCCGTAAACGCCCTGAGACAAAGGCCTAAGGCTTCAATATCAGTGTCGGTAGGATTGGTCAAGCAAGGATTCGCTGATGCTTGTGTTACTATGGGGTCCACGGGAGCTGCGGTAGCAGCCTCAACTTTTGGTTTTGGATTGATAGCTGGGGTTGAACGACCAGCATTAGCTGGCCCTGTAATAGGATTTAACTCTCAAGTGGTTCTGTTAGACGTGGGGGCAGGTGTCGACCTTAGGCCATCTCAACTATTGAATTGCGGCATTATGGGCAAAGTTTTCGCAGAAAAAGTCTTGGATATGGGAAGCATATCTGTTGGAACTTTGAGCGTGGGATCGGAAGATGAAAAGGGTAATCGGCAAATCAAAGAGGCGTTTCCACTTTTTGTAGAGAGCGGATTGCCTTTCATAGGTAATGTAGAAGGGATCGACTTATTTGATCAACGCCCAAAAGTTATAGTTTGTGATGGTTTTCTTGGGAACGTTATTATGAAATACACAGAAGGTATGGGCGTAGCAATGCAGGAATTCATTGGCAAAGAGTTGGATGCCATTCTTGATCAGGAAATTATACGCGACATCCAAAACAAGATTTTTTCCACTACCAATGTGGTAGAAAGCTTTGGAGGTGGCCCCTTGTTAGGAGTCAACGGCATAACAATTATTGGCCATGGTAGGTCGCGAGCCCCTGCGATTGCTAGTGCGATCAATCTGGCCAAACATGCTTGTGAACAAGATTTCGTGGAAAACATGCAACAGGAAATTCAGCAGTTTTCACGTGTAAGTGATTAGGTGATGTGGGAATAGGTATATATGACGAGCCTGGCTCTGTGGTTAGAATCTGAGTATATTTAGATAATCAGGAAATAGATTAGCATTATCACGAGGTTCTCATTTTGGTAGTAGATAAGAGGGTTGCATTAATTACTGGCAGCTCAAGAGGGATTGGGCGAGCTATTGCCTTAGATTTGGCTACAACGATGAGAGTTGTGGTTAATTATCGCACAAATGAGAGAGAAGCAGACTCTGTTGTTGCGCAAATTGAGGCGGCGGGAGGACAGGCCATAGCCGTACAGGCTGATGTTAGTGTATCCGCTCAAGTAACGGACATGTTTCGCTTGGTCAATGAGAGCTTCGGATCTGTTGATGTGTTGGTGAATAATGCTGGTATAACTAGAGATAATCTCCTTCTTAGAATACCCGAAGATGATTGGGATTCTGTTATTGACACCAATTTGAAGAGTGCTTATCTGTGTTCAAAAATCGCTGTTAGAACTATGCTTCGTCGTAGGTGGGGACGAATCATCAACATGTCCTCTGTTGTTGGGTCGATCGGTAACCCTGGACAAGTTAATTATGCTGCCTCGAAATCGGGGATGATTGGCCTTACAAAGAGCCTAGCCAAGGAAGTCGCAGCTAGGAATATTACCGTAAATGCTGTAACCCCAGGTTACATAGCAACTGACATAGTAGAAGGACTTCCTCTGAGATCACAGGCACAAATTTTGTCTCGCATCCCAGTTGGTAGGTTCGGAATAGTTGATGATGTGGCAAAGTTAGTCGGGTTTTTGTCTAGTGATAATGCTTCATATATTACTGGACAGACTATTGGGATTGATGGTGGTTTGGGGATGGCTTAGGTGCACCTCCGCAACAGATTGAAGGGTGGGAGTGATACCAGATCATGGAAGAGCGAAAAGTAGCAGTAGTAACAGGTGGGTCTGGGGATATAGGTAGAGCAATTTGCTTGGAATTCGCTCGTCGAGGATATGCAATTGTTTTTACCTATATGCGCAGTTATGAATCTGCTAGGCAGTTGGAGCGCGAACTTGGGGATATTGGTGTGCCAGTATTGAGTGCAAAGGCGCAACTGGCGAATGCACAGGATATTGCGACTTTATTCGATAACATCAAAAAAGAGTACGGGCGAATAGACTGCCTGGTCAACAACGCGGCCACTGGGGTTCAGCGTTCGGCCATTGATATGACTGAAAAACACTGGGATTGGACTCATGACGTTAACGTGAAAGCTCCATGGTTATGTGCGGTTGCTGCATCAAAATTGATGTGGGCAGGTGGGTCGATAGTCAACATCAGTAGTCTTGGATCTAGTAGAGTATTACCGTATTACGTTGCCGTTGGGACGTCAAAGGCGGCCTTGGAATCACTTACTAGGTATTTGGCAGTGGAATTTTCAACCCTGAATATTAGAGTAAATGCTGTAGCTGGAGGCGTGGTTAAGACCGAGGCGCTGAATCACTTCCCCAATAAAGGCTATATGGAAAAAACCTCAGAGGAGCGCACCCCAGCCGGTCGCTTGGTGAACCCGGGTGATATAGCCAAGGCGACATGGTTTCTCTCTTCAGACGATGCCTGGATGATTCGTGGACAGGTGCTAGTAGTGGATGGGGGATATTCTTTGGTTGGGATGTAAGTGGGAATACCGGACGTTATTCGGGTTCTGGTATAGCCTGCAAAGCAGCGTTCAACGCGATTCCATCTTGATGGATTTCGAAACGTTGGTCATAATTGTGGACAACCGACTTCACAAGGGCTAATCCGTCGAACCCAGTGCCATCAATGTTCAGTGATATGGACGTCAATTTTCCAGAAGCAGTGGTGGTATTACTCGATACTATGTCACTTCCAATTATAGGGGCAATATCTGATTCTAGTGATACCTTGACTAGGTGCCGTTTGACCTTCTTATATGTATCTAGGCGCAGTATTACCTCTTGTCCGATGTAGCACCCTTTGTCAAAGCTGATATCATCGCGCAAGCCAATTTCTAAAGGATTGGTTTTGAGATTGATTTCATTAGGCAACTTGGGTATACCTGCACTGATTCTTAAAGTTTCGTGTTCGGCTGGTGTTATCCATTTGATATTGGGGAAATTGACTTTGATGCAGTGAAGTATTGCTGCGTACATGGAATTTGAGCAGAGTATGGAGTAACTGGGGGAGAGGAGAGAGTCAGTCCTGGTTATTATCATTAGGTCGTTATCATCTTGATCCAGCACAATCTGTTCGTATGTGACCGATTGGTTTGGGAGAAGCCCGTTTCCGATCAAACTGGGGGAATGCCCCCCATAGTTATTTGCTAAAAAGTCAATGACATCAACTGATCCCGCTCCCAATATATCAATAAGTTTTGTTGTTTTGGTGATATCGGTCACAGTGAGATCTTCCATGAAAGTGTAACTCTCTATCCATTCCTGAATAGTCTGGGAACAATTTTCACTGGTGTACATAATCATACAGGTTTCATTTTTCATGATACGGACTCGATCGATAATTCGACCCTTAGGGTTAGTGAATAGAGTCATTAAAGATCTGTTGATGGATAGTCCCATGATGTCATTTGTAGATATGCGGTGCAAGAGATCTTCCCCGTCCGGACCGGTGATTCGAAGTCTCCCACAGTGGGAGGAATCCCAAAGATACGTAGAGACATTGTCACTTAAATGGGTATTCGACACTATATCACCTCAAAGGGGCTTGGACTATTCACCAGTCTTGCTGCAGTGGCCAAAGACTCTCTGACTCAGTTGGTATTACCAGCGTGTTTGGACTAATTTTTATTTGTGGTATTTATACGGAAAACGATGTACCGCATCCACATGTGGTTTTGGCGTTGGGATTTTTGAACTCGAACCCCTTCCCATTAAGTCCATCATCATACTCAAGTATGGTACCTGCAAGAAACACGTAGCTCTTCTTATCCACGAATATGCGCACGCCGTGTTCTTCAATAATCTTGTCGTCAGTGCGAGGCCCTGCCTCGATGTTTAGGACATATGTCAATCCGGAGCATCCACCACCCTTGACTCCGACGCGCAATCCAAATTGTTCCAGTTTTTCTATGCTGGCGAATTCCCTTACCTTGTCTGCTGCTTTGTGATCTATACTTATAGTAAGAGCCATTTTTTAATCCTTATGAGATTTCTTTAGTGCATTGACGATGCATCGCTTTTCGATTCACATTTATATCAATAAGACCATATGCAATGATTTTAACCAATTTCATTAGGAATAGTCAACTAAACTTGAGTATTAGTGGATGTGTGGGTTGCCTTTCGTTGCGGCTATGGACCCTCGATGTTACGATGGATGGGAGGTGAGGAATTGGGAGCTGTAGAGTTGCTGGCAATCCTGAGTGATTTGGTTATTATTGTCGTATCAGGATTAATCCTGATTTTGTTAATCGCGTTAACCTTTATGGCTTTAGTGCTGTATAGGAAATTAATGCCTTTAATTGAAACGACCAAGAACACCTCAGATCGCGTAAAGATAATTGCAGAAATGGTACATGGAGAAATGGGGAAATCTTCGAACACACTACTGATGGTCGGTAGTGTGTTCAGGCTTCTTAAGGGATTGTCTAAGAAGAAAGGAGGGAAAGATGGGGAAAAGTAGTGGGGAATCAGGGTTTTTCTCTGGATTTGTAATAGGAGCTATTGTTGGATTTGTAGTGGGGGTGCTGCTGACCCCTAAAACAGGAGAAGAGACTAGGTCAATTCTCAAGAAGAACGCAGAAGAAAAAATACCTGAATTGCGAGAGAAAGCTCAGTGGATCAAGGAAAAAGCCTCGGAAAGGGCTCCTGAGATCCGTGAGAGAGCAGAGGAACTGGCAGCATTAGCACGAGATCGAGGGATCGCAGCTGTTGAGGAGATACGAGCGGCGGGAAGAGGACCGATCAGTAATAATTCCGATGAGGACATGCGGGAAGCTCAGGGAATTTAGAAAGTGGCTCCTGACTAACGCATTCCCACAGGTTTCCTTAGTGGGACTAGGTGTTGGCTTGAGGATAGGAGCCCAGAATTTTAACACTTGCTGTGTATTTCTGCAGTGCTTGTAAGGCCTCTGAAACGTGTTCTTGGGTTCTGTGACCTTCCAGGTCAATCAGGAAAACGTATCTTCCGAGCGTTTCCCTATTAGGGCGCGATTCTACTTTTGAAAGATTGATATTGCGGCCTGCGAATTCGCCAAGGCTATAATATAACAGCCCCGGGCGATCCCCTTCGAATGAGATACAAAGAGATGTTTTATCTTGTCCGGTGGGTTTATGGTCATGACGTGCTAGGACTACGAACCGAGTCGCATTTCTCTGGGAATCCTGTATGTTTTCAGATAAAATCTCCGCTCCGTATAGCAAAGCTGCTCGCTTATAGGCTATGGCTGCGGAATTCGCTGAATTGTCTTTCAACACCTCTTCTACAGCAGTTGCTGTGCTCAACGAGGCAACCTGCAGCGCCTTGGGGAAATGACGTTCCAGAAAGAGTCTACATTGCCCTAGCGCTTGGGGGTGGGAATAGATAGTATTAATGGCTGCTGGATCGGTTCCTGGCTTTGTCATAAGGCTGTGCTCTATCTTGATTGCTAATTCCTGGCATATAAGTAGCTCGTTTTCTTGAATTAGAACGTCTAGAGTGTCAGTTACAGATCCTTGAAGGCTATTCTCTATTGGCACAATTCCCTGACTGGAGGTGCCATCAACTACTGATTGGTAAATCTCGCGTATGGAAGAGTGGGCATCTAGTATAGCTGCGCTATCGTGCTGCATTGCAGCAGCTTCTGTGAACGTACCTGCTGGTCCTAAATATGCTAATCGAACTTGCATTCAATCTACTCCTGTGAAAACACGCCGGACTTCCAGCTCTTTTTCAGGTGTCGTAACTACTAGAGCTTGGTCATTGGGCTGGAGCTCGAAAATTTCATCTGGAAACCTTGTATTGCCCCCCTTCGTGACGATGAGTGATATTAGGCTTTCAGCTGGCATGTTGAGGTCTGCGATGCGTTTTCCAACGGCAGACGCATCAGGGGGAATTGTTATAGATACGAGCTCTCTTGCCGAGCTGCCTAGTGCTTGCATATGAACTACTGATGCTGACAATTCCTCTTCGATGTGCTGGAGAATAAGTGAGGTGCTGCTTATCCTTACATCCACACCAAGAATCCTGAACAGTTCTTCATTATTAGGGTTATTGATTAGAGCAATTGTTTTAGGTACCGAAAAGACATGTTTTGCTAATTGGCAGGAAATTAAGTTATCTTCATCTGTTCCTGAGAGGGCTATAAAGACGTCGGCTCGGTTGAGCCCAATAGATTTCAATACTTGCTGCTGACACCCATCGCCGACAATGCTGATTTGTCCTAGGAGGTCATTTGCTTGGTCAGAACGAGTCCGGTCTTTTTCTAGGATTGTTATTTCGTGTCCTTGCTCAAGTAATTCTTTAGCAAGATTTAGTCCTGTCGTACTACAGCCGAGTATTATTGCGTACATATCACAGCTCTTTAATGGAAGCCGCTAAGGATTGTCCAACAAGGCGGGTGATGTTGAATACTTCGATCCCCTTGGAGTGGTAGACATCGGGAACGGGATCTCCTCGAGTGATGCAAATAACCTGATCAACCCCGAAAACCTCTCTAGCTAACTGTGCAGTGAACAAATTAGAGGCGTCTCTATTGAGTGTAGATATCAATACATCAGCTTGCATTATTCCTGCTCGTTCCAGATCTTCACGTAACGTGCCATCTCCAAGTATACATGCATCGGCGATTTTACTATCCCCTGATCCTGAGGATAAGCGACGCAGATTTTCTGGATCGTTGTCAATAATTGTGACATTGGTGCCTTTATCCATTAGCTCGTGGGATAGCCAGCGCCCTATCCATCCACATCCAACTATCAATGCCCGCATGCTGTCCATCCTCTACTCATTGTGATTCTGATACGGGTTCTCTACGGAGCACGACTTGGCAAGGAGCATTTTTCAGCACGTATGGGGCAGTAGTTCCCATAGAGTAGGCACCATATTTTTCCTTGTAAGGGAGGCTTATAAAGATGGTGATGGCATTACGCTCAATGGCTTCTTGTATGATTGCTGGCCCAACTTCCCTCGCTTGAATTAACTGGGCATCCACGCTGCATTTGCGTTTTCTCGCTATAGCTTCAGCTGCGTTCAAGATATCTTCCCCTAGCGCAGTAGCACGTCTATCTTCAATATCAAGGGGATGCTCTCTTGATATTTCCAAGATATACAGAAGCACTACCCTGCCACCGTTGGGTTTAACCATATCACAGGCCATTGCGACTGCTTTATGATCGTGGGGGGTACCTTTTATGGGGACAAGAATAATTTCAGGAGTCATCAGCTGCTTTCGTAAACAACCCACTTTAGTGTTTATTCAGGGACCATCCCTTTCTGGGCGCCACAGTATAACGTGGTGCATAAGGTGATTGCAAGTAGCATACTGGCTATCAGTGATCCTGAATTACAGTTTCAAGCCCTTCGTCTGTACCTGCTATCAGTAGCCAATCCCCTTCAGCGACCCTTTCATCTTCATCAGGTGCAAGAATGACATTCCTGTCCCTTCTCAGGGCTAAGACGACCACGCGGTGTCTATCACGGATACCTGAAAAGCCCAGCTCTCGGAGAGATTTTTGCGCCCAGTGATCAGGTAAGCGAAGCATACCCACTCCATAATTTGGGGCTAAGGATATATAGTCTCGAAGTTCTTGGTTGAATATTGTATGGGCTAAACGTGTACCAGTTTCTTCTTCGGGGGTTACTATTTTCTCAATCCCTAGCCGGCGTAAAGTGTCTGCATGGAGGCGATTGTTAGCTCGAGCAATAATCTGGGCTTCGCTGACACCTAAACTCAGAAGCAGCACGGTTGTCATGATGTTAGCCGTTACATTTGTGCTTATTGCAACCACTATGACGTCATATTCCGTAATACCTAGATCGTGGAGTACAGTTTCAGCAGTTGCGTCGGCCTGAACCGGGTATGTGGTGGTGCCTCGGTGCTCTTCGATTATTCTGGGGTCGCTATCAATTGCTAGGACATTATGCCCCATTTGATGTAATGTGCGAGCAACCTGCGAGCCAAATCGTCCTAGCCCGATAACTGCAATTTGTTTAGCCATTTGAACCTCGATTTTGTTCTATGAGCCCAGAGTCTCTGTAATTGATTATATAATTTACCCGATAGTAACTTCTTCTGATGGATACCGATACAATTCATTTGGTTCTCTTCGAAACAGTACTAGCGCCAGAGTAAGAGGCCCTAATCGCCCTACAAACATGGTTATGACGACAACAAGTTCTCCCCAGGCCCCTATATTCGTTAATCCCCCCGCGCTGAGCCCGTTTGTAGAATAGGCGGAGACAGAGTCGAACAATATAGCCAAAAATGGAGCAGGTTCGGCGTCACCAACAGAGGAACCTCCTAAACTCGTCAAAATTAATGCTGATATTGCTACGGCTCCAAGTGACAACAAAGATACAGATAGCGCAAGATTTACGGAAGCGCTCGGTATTTCTCGCCTAAAAGCAACGATATTGGACCTATTGCTTAGAGACGTGAATACTGCTGCAACTAAGATAGCTACTGTAGTGACTTTGATTCCACCAGCCGTTGATCCAGAGGCACCCCCAATAAACATTAACAATATATACCAGAGAGAGGTTTGCTGTTCAAGCTGGGAAAAATCGAAAGTCTCGAATCCTGCGGTACGGCCACTTATAGCGTTGAATAGGGCTGCAGTGATTTTCTCATGGAGCTTCATGGATCCGAGAGTATCAGGGTTGTTGTATTCTCCTACGAATAGCGTTGCAGCCCCCAGAAGTGTGAGGATTGCGCTGGTGTAAAGTATTAATTTAGTATTCAGTGACCATCTGCTGGGTCTTAACTTGTTTCTAGCTATATCCGATAAGGTGAAATATCCAATGCTTCCAGTGATGATTAAGATTGCGATTATTGTAGTTGATAGATATCCATACGATCCGAATACTAAGGCATGTTGCCCTGGGTCAATATCGAAGCCAGAATTATTGAATGCTGAGATGGTATGGAAAAGAGAATTCCATATGGTGTCTAATAGGTTTGCTGATGGATTTTGGATGATCTCATTGGCAAAGATTGTTAGGAACCCTACTAGTTGGATTGCTACTGTAACGAGGATAATATTTCGAGCGATTTTACGTATTGTGCCTTGGGGCCGTAAGGCTCCCATACTTCTACTGAATTGGATGCTATTAGTGAGTGTAGCAGAGCGGTTGCCAAGAAAAATAGAATAGAGAACTACAGCGGACGTTATCATTCCCAACCCGCCTAGGAAGATGAGGATCATAAGGATAGCTTGACCAGTGGTACTCCAATATGATTCTGTATCGACGACAGTTAATCCTGTGAGCGTGACAGCAGAAGTCGCAGTGAAAAAGGCTTCCAGTATATGAGGGGATTGGTTTGTTGTAGTAGATATAGGCAGAAACAATAGAATTGTTCCTGCGAAGATTAACAGTGAAAAAACAACTATCGGAGTAAGTGGACTTGAGACAAATCCCCTACTTATACGAGGTCTTACGAAAGGTATCTCAATGGGTGTTAGCTCTGATTGGCGTGGCCGGCGAATTATTTGATCTCCGCGCTTTGGCTTCCAGGATTGTTCCAAGTTCCAGTCTCCAATAACGAGTTGTTATTGTGTCAATTCTTGGCTGCGCATTCTAACTAGCACTGGCAGACATGTCAACTCAAGTATCAACTGATTCGAAAGGTTGATCCAGCTTCCTCTGTCTTAACGATCTCAATTCTGAATGGGAATGCATCTTTAATCTCATCAATATGAGTTACGACCAGAATGCATTCGAAATCCTCTCGGATTGCGTTAATAGATTCAATGAGCAGTGACCTTCCTTCAGCATCCTGTGTACCAAATCCTTCATCAATAAACAGGGTTGGTAAAGGAGTACCAGCGCGCCGTGCTAGCATTCTAGACAGGGCTATACGCAAGGCGAAATTGACCCGGAAGGCCTCTCCTCCACTGAAAAGTTCATAAGGGCGGGTGCCCTTTTCATCTGCTACAAGGATATCCAAAGTTTCACGCGGAGGCAGCCCTTTGGAAGATCTCCGCTCTCTTTGAGTTTCTAACCTCACACTCATACGATTGTTTGTCAATTTGCCTAACATTTCTGCAGATTCATATTCTAGTTCAGGAAGAGCTTCATCTATCATGTAGGCCTGTAATCCATTTTTCCCAAAAGTAATACTAAGTTCTTGGAATGTGTTTTTTTGGAGAGTGACTCGTTCTAGTTCGGATTTAAGTGTTTCTTTTGCCGCGTGTAGCGCCTTAATACGGTCTAGTTGCCATGTTGCCTCTCGGAGGTTCAACAAAAGGGAATCTGATTCTTGTTGTAAACGTTCAGATGTTGATGCTACTTGTTCAAGGCGATGCATTGACTGTTCTACGCTGTCAGAAGAAATTTCTAAATCTACAACGGTTCCCTTGAGAGCTGTAAGCATTGTAGCTTGTTCTTTGCTTTGGTTACTCAGGTTTTCGTAAATATTTTGGTCTGTGGTGATTGCAGCATCAGCTAATTGGAGTTCAGTATGATCTCTCTGATACCTTTCTCCATCCTGGTGTATAGCAAAATTAATCTTACGGTGTCGATTGGCATCGTAGGCAAGATTAAGGATTGCATTTGTAATCGAAGCT
>Ga0114996_10000945_pt1 | contig 39971 bp, 20 predicted proteins | sample ArcticOcean_MG_C_4_FD_87039 | JGI IMG/M metagenome (GOLD analysis project Ga0114996, IMG submission 87039) | Marine microbial communities from western Arctic Ocean - ArcticOcean_MG_CB4_134 | ecosystem: Environmental > Aquatic > Marine > Oceanic | place: Arctic Ocean: Canada Basin | collected... | reverse complement strand
GGAACTGGCTCGGCAGATCGTCGACCCAAAAAATCCGCTGACGGCCCGCGTGTTCGTTAATCGGGTTTGGCATCACCTGATGGGTCGTGGCATCGTGTCGTCGGTCGACAATTTTGGGCACCTCGGCCAGCGGCCCACGCATCCCGCGCTGCTCGACGGATTGGCGGATCGTTTCGTGCGTGACCAGGGTTGGTCGCTAAAGCGGCTGATCAGGGAAATCGTACTCTCCAAGACGTATGGCATGACGAGCCGTCCCGTTGATGCCGACGCGGAGCGTGTTGACCCCAAGAATCTCTTGTGGCATCGGCACCCGGTCAAGCGGCTGCAAGGCGAGGCGATTCGGGATGCCGTGCTGGCCGTGTCGGGGCGATTGGACCGAACGCAGTTTGGCCCGCCGGTGCCGGTTCACTTGACCGAGTTTGTCGTCGGTCGAGGCCGCCCCAAGCGAAGCGGTCCGCTGGACGGTGCCGGTCGTCGTAGCGTCTATGTCGCGGTCCGCCGCAATTTCCTGCCAACGATGATGCTGACCTTCGACGTGCCGATCCCCTTCAGCACGGTCGGTCGCCGCAACATCACCAATGTACCGGCCCAGTCGCTTGTCATGATGAACGACAAGTTCATTTATCATCAAGCCGGAGTGTGGGCCGGTCGAATCGTGCGAGACATGCCTGATCGATCTCCGCGTGAGCGAATCGAGCGAATGTATCGCGAGGCGGTGGGTCGTCCGCCGAGCGAGAAGGAACAGGCGGCCTGTCTTCAGTCGCTGGCGGAAATCGCGGCGCTGCACAAGGTTGATTCGCAAGACGTCAAGGCATGGACCCATCTCTGCCACGCGCTTTTTAGCACCACCGATTTTATCTATCTGCGATAAGATTCGCGGCGGCGAGCAGGCGCCGCTACGAAAAGGGACACCGACGATGTTTAACGAGTTACCACTTGGCCGCCGTCAACTGTTGCGTCGCGTTTCTGCGGGATTCGGCTCGGTGGCGCTTGCTGCTCTGTTGGCGGACGAAGGGTTGATCGCGGGCGACGAAAAGACCGTCGACAAGCGTTCCCCCATGTGGCCAAAATCTCCGCATTTCACTCCGCAGGCCAAGAACGTGATCTTCCTGTTCATGGAGGGAGGCGTGTCGCAGGTCGATAGTTTCGACCACAAGCCGCTGCTCCAGAAACACCACGGCAAGAACCCCCGACAAGCGATCGGCAAACTCGAAAACACTCAGTTCAACAACATCGGCAAGGTGATGAAGCCGGTGTGGAAATTCAAACAGCGCGGCAAGTCGGGCACCTGGGTCAGTGACCTGTTCCCGCACGTCGCGAAAATGGCCGACGAGTTGTGTGTGGTCAAATCCGCGGTGTCCAACTTTCCCGAGCACACCAGCGCCAACTATTTTCTTCATAGCGGCATGGGCCTTCAGGGGCGGCCGAGTATGGGCGCATGGGTCACTTATGGGCTAGGCAGTTTTAATCAAAACCTTCCCGGCTATGTCGTCCTCAACGGCGGGCAGATTCCCTCGGGCGGATTGGATAATTTTGGTTCCGGCTTCCTCCCCGCCACCTACCAAGGGTCGCTGCTGCACGCAACCGGGACACCGCTTGCCAATGTGACGCCCAACGAAAAAGTGCAGGGTCTTCAGGCCGCCAAGCGAAAACTGGTCCAGCGGCTCAATCAAGACATCGCGAAAAGGGCCGGGCGGGTTGACGCTCTGGAATCGGCGATTGCCAATTTCGAACTGGCAGCGCGGATGCAAGTCGCCATCCCCCGGCTGATGGACCTGAGTGATGAAACGGCTGCTACCAAAAAAATGTACGGCATCGATGCGAAATACGTTCACACCCGAACCTACGCCCGCGAGTGTATTATCGCTCGACGTCTGGTCGAACGTGGCGTGCGACTCGTCGAGCTAACGGTTCCCATGGTCAACGGATATCAGCGCTGGGACGCACACAATAACGTCGCCAAGAACCACGGCACCAATGCACTGGCAGTCGACCAGCCGATCGCTGCGTTGCTCAAGGATCTGCGGCAGCGGGGACTGCTCGACGACACGCTGGTGGTGTGGACCGGCGAATTCGGACGCACGCCGTTTGCCCAGGGTGGTCGAGGTCGCGATCACAACGAACACGGTTTCTCGATGTGGATGGCCGGTGGAGGCATCCGTGGTGGGATGACCTATGGCGAAACCGACGAGTGGGGATATCGGGCCGTCCACGACCGCGTCGAGATCCACGATTTACACGCCACGATGTTGCACCTGCTAGGAATCGACCACACCAAGTTGACCTACCGCTTCAGCGGCCGAGACATCCGGCTGACCGACGTACATGGCCAGGTTTTGCGCAAGATTCTCGCGTGAACGGAGCGAAGTAGGCCGGACCCAGGAGCGAAGCGACGCCGCTCCGGCAAGGGGATCCGTGGCGACGTGGAATGTGCCGCAACGGCGCTTCGCTTGGTGCGGCCTACTTCTAGCCGGTCGATGCCCGACGCTTGTATCTTCCCCATGGGAGGTGGTAATGTAACGCTGTTGCCGTCGCCGCACCTCACTTCGGGAGACCACGATGAGTATTCAAACCAGTTTTCTCCGCCGAGATCCGGCCGAGGTAGAGCCGTGGGCGGAAACGTGCGGTGCGATCCGCTGTTTGATCGAGGAGTCCGATGGCGCAGCCGCCGAGGTGCACCATGTCGAAATCGACGATGCCAAGCTGCACTACCACGAGCGGACCGACGAGATCTACTATGTGATCAGCGGTGAGGGTCAGATGGTCCTCGACGAGGAGCAGATCGAATTGCACCAGGGCGTGGTCGTTTACGTGCCGCGCGGCATCAAGCACAAGGCGGTCGGCAAGCTAACCGTGTTGACGGTTTGTATTCCCCGCGGCGTGCTCGATGACGTGCATGAAGTTGAATGACAGTCGGCGGAGCGTTTTTACTCTTCGCTGTCAGAATGCCTATTACTCTATGGAAGGAAGCTCTTGTGAATGCCCTTCGCTGTTCGTGGTTAACCTCTCTGCTGGCGCTCGTGTTTGTGGCTGTTGTCACGGACGTCACGATCGCGGCAGAAGCCAAGAAACCGAATATCCTGTTCATCGCGATTGACGACCTGCGGCCGCAACTCGGATGCTATGGCCAAACGCAGATGAAGACACCGAACCTCGACCGACTCGCCGCCTCGGGCACACTGTTCACACGAACCTACTGCCAAGTGTCGGTATGTGGCGCATCGCGGGCGTCGCTGCTGACCGGTATGCGACCAACAGCCAAACGCTTTCGCAATTACCGTTCCCGGGCTGATCGGGATGTTCCAGGGATCGTCACACTGCCGCAGCACTTCAAGAACAACGGTTATCACACGCGAGCGCTGGGCGAGATCTTTCACTTCTCCGACGATAGCGCTGGTGGATGGAGCGAGCCGCACTGGCGTCCGCCTGACGCTTGGCCAGGCTATCATCTGCAAGCGACAAAAGACCAGGCGAAGCGCGAGCATCGGCGGAATCGACATGTCTTTGGGCCGCCCTGGGAGTTCGCTGACTGTGAGGACAACGGCTATCCCGACGGACGCACGGCCGAACAGGCGGTCAAGGATCTCTCGCGGCTGAAGCAGCTCGATAAACCGTTCTTCATGGCGGTCGGCTTCGTTAAGCCGCACTTGCCATTCACGGCGCCGAAGAAATACTGGGACATGTACGATCATGCCAAGATCCCGCTGGCCGCCAATCCGTATCCGCCGAAAGGTGCGCCGCGACAGTCGCTGCACAAGTCGGCAGAGTTGCGGGGTAATTTCTCGGGGATGCCCCACAAGGGAAAGATGCCCGACAAAATTTCGCGAAACCTGGTTCACGCCTATTATGCATGTACCAGCTTCGCCGACGCACAGGTCGGAAAACTGCTCGACGAGTTGGACAAACTCAAGATCGCCGACGAGACCATCGTGATTGTCTGGGGTGACCACGGCTGGCAACTTGGCGAGCACGGACTGTGGGCGAAACATTGCGTCTACCACACGTCGATGCACTCGCCGATGATCCTCCGCGTTCCCGGACAGAAAGGCGGCGTCCGTTGCCACGCACTGACGGAGTTTGTCGACATCTATCCGACGCTCTGTGATCTGGCGGGACACAAGCAACCCGAGCACCTCGAAGGGCTCAGCTTCAAGCCGCTCTTGGCGGATCCCAAGCGCCCGTGGAAGAAGGCCATCTATGGCAATTACGGCGGCGGCTGGGCGGTGCGTGACGATCGGTATACGTACAGCGAGTTTCGCAGCCGTGGACGTACGGTTGCCCGGATGCTTTACGATCACGACAAGGACCCGAACGAAAATGTCAACATCGTCAGCGATCCGGCAAGCGCCGGCGTCGTCAAGAAATTGAGCGCACTTCTGATCGACGGCTGGACGGCGGCGTTGCCCGAGGGAGTCGAAACCGTAAGATCGAAGAAACTAAAAATATCGGCTGGCGGATAACACGCAGTTCATTGGCGCTATCAGAAAGAGGACTGTTGGATGAAACAACGAAACGCAATGATCGCGGTTCTTGGGCTGCTGCTTGTCTCTCCCTTAAGCGCTGGCGCAAAGATTCGCGTCGCCTGTGTTGGCGACAGCATTACCTATGGGCACCCGGTGGTTTACAAACATCCGGAGAAGACCTACCCGGCGGTGTTGGGTAAGTTGCTGGGCGAGAAGTACGATGTGCGCAATTTCGGATGCAACAGCGCGACACTCGTGAAGATCGGGAACAAACCGTATGTGAAGCAGCCAGCGTTTAAGAAAGCCACCGAATTCAATCCGCACATCGTGATTATCAAACTCGGTACGAACGACACCAAGGTCGATGCTTGGATGGAGAAAAAGCAGTTTGTCGGCGACCTGAAGGAACTGGTCTCGCATTTTCGCGGCCTGCGAGCAAAGCCGGTGGTTTTTCTCGGCATCCCCGTGCCGGTCTCTCCGAAGCGTACTCGCGGCATCACGGCGCCGGAAGTGCGTGACCGCATCATTCCGATGATTCGGCGCGTGGCCAAGGAGGAGAAGGTGCCGCTGATCGATTTCCACACGCCCCTGGCGAACAGGTTAGAACTTCTGCCCGATACGATTCATCCCAACGCCAAGGGCTATGCGATCATGGCCGCAGCGGCGCATGCCGAGTTGATTGCTCGCGGACGTAAGGGGAAATAACCGAGCGCCGACTCGCGATGCCGCATGTCGACCGGTCGATCAGGGACGGAAGGGGCGCGGATTGGCCAGGATGATTTTCGTTTCCAGAGTCTTGTCGCCTCGTTGGAGTTTCAGCGCGACCGTCTGGCCGGGATTGAGTGGTCGCGTGTGATGAATAATCTCGCCATCACTTTTCACCGCTTTGCCATTGAAGGCGGTGACGAGGTCGCCGATCTTCAAATGTCCTTCCGATGCGTGCGTTCCTGGAAAAACTTGGGCAACACGAGCGCCACGGTCTGTGTTATCGAACTTCACACCCAGGTTGGGCTCCAAGATTCTCGGCCAATTGCCTCGCACCTCGCCCGTCTTTAGCAGATCCCAGTTCTGTACGCCCAAATCGATCGCGCCGTAAACGAACGCATGATTCTTGTTGAAGTGGCTATAGATGCCCACGACCTCTGCCTTTGAATTGACCAACGGATAACCATCGGCAAACCGAAAGTTTCCGTTATTCGACCAGAGAGAATGCAGGTGAGGCCGAGCATACGTCGGATCGACGAAAAACATCGCCGGCTTTTTCTGTTTTGCTCGGGCGACCGGAAGATAAGCGACGCTTAGATAAAGGTCATTCTTCGGAAAATACGCACTAGTCTTGGCTAGCTTGAGGAAGGGCCACGGGCCAGCTTCGACGATCTTCATCAGGCCAAAGTCCGGCTCGCGGAAGGCGCCGAGAGGTTTGACGCCGACCTGACGTCCATCGTGCAAGAACAGCGTCGCTTGTTTCTCGCGTCCCAAGGAAAAATGGGCGGCCGTGACGACGTAGCCGTCCTTGCTGACAATCACGCCCGTCGCATAGCGACCGCCCGCGTCGATCAGAACGGTGGCGGCAAGAGCTTTGACGGAGGCCGGATCGACCAGCATCTGTTGGGCGAGCAGGTTCGTCTGTGCGGCGGACGGCGCCGTGGGGGCCAACGCGAAGTCTGCCGGCGAACGCGCCAGGTAGACGTGGTCGATCAAGGCGTGGCTACCATCCGGAACGCTGAGAGTCAAACTTTCGACGTCGATCGCGCCGAAGTCAGCAAACAGGTCACGCTCGATAACGACCCACGCATCGGGCAGTGGAAATTGCCAAGAGCGTTTGGCGTATCCATACGTTGCCTTACCGTGGCCGGCGTCATAGGCCGCGGTCACTTGTTGTCCAGCCCCATGATTCAACTCAAGGCAAACGCGACCACCTCCTGACTTGCGTATGGCAAAGCGAATGTATCGGTACTCACCCAATGCCGGATAGGCCCGAATTCTCGCCGGCAGATCTTGCGGTACGAGACGAAAGCGCCCTTGCGGTTTTATTCGAACTGCCTTGCTGCCGCAGAAGGGATCTTGATCGGTCAACTCGGCTGCGCCCGACTCGTCCTCGCCGACCGCCGCGAACTCGCCTTCGTCCTCGAACAATTTGAAGAGGGTGGGAACGCGCTCGATCATGCGAATCGCCTTCCAGTCAACAAGACCGTCGCCGCCGGGAAGCTGTGTCACGACGAGCGTCACGGTTTTGCCTTGTAATGAGGTTACCGGATACAACAGTGGCGACGCCAAGAGATTCTTGGTGTCACGAACCGGGATGCTCTTCTGCCCCAGCGACTTGCCATCGATGCTTACTTCGACAACGTTTGCTTTCGCCGCACCGGGCGGCGAGGTGGCCTGAATAAGCAGCCAGTTATCGTTCGGGCCGATTGATACTTTACGGCGAATCGAAATCGGTTTGGCCTGCACTTGTACGCCACGTCGAAAGACTTCCGGCTGAGGAGCCAGCGCGTTCCAATAACTGGCCAGTCGAACCGTTCCACCGTCGCCGTCGTCCGCCGTCCAGCCGCGCCAGGCAGTCACACGTGCCGATGTGCGCCGCCGCACTTCCGCCTGCAACGTAGTGGCGTCAAGCTCCAATTGCGGTTCGATCCAATCGGCGAAGTCGCGAATGTCCAAAGGATCGGCACCCCGCGGGCGGTCTTCGTGTGCTGTGTCGACCTGCAAGATCAGGTCCATGGTTAGGGCTTCGGTCTTCGGCAAAACAACACGGCCGGTATCGATTGTTCTGGCCGAGCCGATCAGCAGGGGACTCTCGTAGAGCGTCTTCGTGTCGTTCGAGCCCAAAAGGATTCGTGCCCGAACACAGCCGCCGGCGCCGGCCAGTTGATCGAGGCCAAAACGCGATCGAACTGCCCGTGCGATCGCAGGGAGCCGAAACCTTAGCTCGCTGAAACCATGCACGCCGAAACCCCAGCCGTGATCTTCGCCACCGCTGCGTAGCGGCCCACCATGCGAATTCTGGTTAGTTCGCCATGTCCATCCGCCAGCCACTGCAGGCCCGCCATGCTTGATAGGGATCAACCGCGAAAGCGGAATCTGATTCGGCGCGAACTGCCGCCGGACGCGGACCGTTGCGGCGGGCACTAATATCGTGTCCCACGACCAGGCTGGCCCGACGGCATGTACCCAAGTCTTGGGATCCGCCGCGTTGCCGACGCCCAGGGGACGAAATCGCTCCATCGACGTGGTGATCTTCAGGCCTGTCGTCGACTCCAGTTGCAGCAGCCGTGTCTGGCTACCGACGCCCAACGCCGCCAACTCATCGTAATACCTTTGCCACGACTGGGAATCGTGCATATGCAATTCGGCGATATCGAGAAATGGTATCTCTCGCTGATCGTTGTCCGCCAGAAGGACCACTGACTCGGCTTGGAATCGCGCGGCCCGAAAGGTTAGTTTTTTTCCGTCGCGAAGAAAAAGAGATCCTGGCTCATAGCGTTGCCGCCGGGTCGACTTCCAAACGATTCGGCGCACGTAATCCGTTAGGATTCGCACCTGACCCGGCTTGGGACCGCCCCGAGATGGCAGCAGATGGGAGATTTTCACGAGAAGATACGGCGGCAGCGATTCATCCGGCCACTGCGAGAGCGCCTGATAGTGAACGACACTACCAGGCAATCGGTCGCCGCCGAAAAATTCGATATACTCCGAAGGAAGTGGTTCCATTGTTGCGCGACGATCGGAGATCCACCGCCAGGGATTCTCCGCGGCTGCGAGCGGGCGACCGTCTAATTTGGGCTGCGCGCCGGCTGCATGCCAATCGGTGAGTTGGCTACCGGTGAGCCTTGTGCCATCAGCCAACACCGCCGCGTAGCGTGGCAACTTCGCAAGAAGCGGCGAGCTGATCAGCGCACAAGTGAGCGCTGCGGCACACGCAATGGTCGTTGAAATTCTTGACAGTGACACCGTGGCGCCCATCCCTTCGTTTATCGTTTCGGCCAGTTCAAGTGCTTGTGGAGAAAATCATAGGTCCCCTTTTCGTTGATCGTATGGGGGCCATAGAACCATTCGATCTCGCAGCGTTCGGGCAGCTTGAGCTTCGCCGCGTACAGATTCCGCACTTTGGCAAATTCCCATCCAACCGTCCAGTCGTCGCCCACGCCATCGAAGTGGCCGCGCTCGACCATGAACGGTCGTGGGGCGATCAGGGCCGCCATCTCAGCATAGTTGAATGTGCTGCCCAGGTCCCACTCAAAAATCTCGTACTCGCCCGACCAGACATAGCTTCGCGGGTTTCGGGTGCTGGCGTTCTTGTCGACCCATTCGTTGAAGTCGGCCGAGCAAATCGACAGGCAGTAATCCGTCACAAGCGGCGGAACGCGCATCGCGGTTTTTCCGCCATAGCTAAGACCATAAAAGGCGATTCGTTTGGGATCGACGTTCGGCTGCGTCTTCAGCCAATCCACAATCTGTTGATGTTGCGGCACGATGATCGAAAACAGCGTCTTGCCGAGCGGGTTGGCCTTGCGCTGTAACGTGCGAAATTTGTCCTGTCCAATGTAGAGGTTCTGTGGGGCAAACGTAATGAACCCTCGCGAAGCGAGCTTGGCCGCGAACGCTTTGTAGTAGTGATAATCCTTCTTGCCGATCACGCTCTGTGGGCGACCTTCGAGCCCATGTTGGCAAACGACGACGGGACGTTTCTCGCCCTTCTTTAGGTCCTTGGGCAAGCACAAAATGCCGTAGGCGATGACGCCCGGATAAACGTCCAACACCACCTCGTACCCGACCCATGTACCACCGTCATAGGACTTTCTTGTGCGGGCGTCGGGGGGAAGTATTTTGTTGTCGAAGCGGCCGATGACTTCGTCGTAGAAAATGTCGCGATATTGCTCGGCCGACTTTTCGTATGCGGCCGGTGAACTGTGGTCGAGCTTGCTCATAAACTGCTTTCGCACCCACGGGCTTTCACGGAGCACCCACTGGGTATGCCGATCGATCTGGCGCATTTGTCGCTCGAGTCGCACGTTGGGGTCAAACGTCTTGCGCAAGTGCGTCGGGGGCTTTCCGGCGTCAGCGAGCTTGGCACCCGATGAGATCGCACTTAGAAATGATCGCAGCGTTGGATCGGCACCAAAGGGACCATTTCCATCGCCGCTGACGTGGAGTGACACCTTGGTGGGCTTGGCAAATCCACCGGTCAGTTTGTCTGCTCGGGTGATTTCCGCTTTGACCGCGTCGAGCTTTGGTGAGGCCAATACGGCCGGTCCACCGCCACCGCCACGGATCGTCTTCTCAGGACCACGAGCCGCTTCGACAATGAGCTTTCGTGGAGCGACCATGGCGGCCAATTCCGCATCGCCAAATTGACTGAGCAAGCCGAACACATTTCGATCGAGCGGCTGCTGCCAGATACTGCGGCGTGCCTCGAAATGCCCACTCACACAGACCGCGTCAATGCGCGTATCGAGGGCTCCGGCGTACAGCGCCAGCATGCCGCCCTCGCCGTAACCGATCACTCCAATCTTGGCATTCGCGCCGTTCTCTTTGGCCATCCAGTCGACGCCGGCCAGTATTTTTTGTACTTCGTATCCGACGAGGTGACGTCCCAACTCAAACGCCGTGCGGTACAGGAATTCGCGATTGGTCATTCCGTGACGGCGGCCACCACCCCAGGTGAATTGGCCCTGAGTGCGGCTGACCAACATCGGCACGAGCACACGACAGCCATTCTCTGCCAAGCGGCGGGCAAACTGTGACTCTGGGGCGATACCTTCGACCAAGCCAACGATCTGCTCCGGCGTTTGATCTGCATCGGCAACGGCGATCACATTGGCAACGGTCTTCCCGGTTGGTACCAGCAGCAGGCCCTCGCCATATACATTACGGAACGCCGGCCAGCGAACTGCAAAGATGTTGTAGCCTTTGCCCTTGCCGACCAGTGCCGATTGGGTTGTTGTGGCGATCAGCTCAGGAGCGTCGAACGGCACGCGCGGGTCGCGTAGGCCGAGGATGTGGGCCAACCGTTTGCGATTGGGCTCGATTGACTTGCTGTAGGCTTCGGTCGAGGAGAAATCCCGCTTCCAGTGTTTGGCCCGGCGGTCGACCGACTTGTCGAGTTCCTGTAGCAGAAACTTGTCGACGCCGGCGACCAACTGGGCCGCGATATCGCCCTGCATTGTCAGCGGCTTTGTGCCGGGAAGGGTGTCGGCGGCTGAAACGCTTGTCAGTGGTGCGAAGGAGATGAGTGCGTAAATACAGAGTGTGATAGGGAGTCTCATGATGGGTTGCCCTGGGTGGGGGAGGTGACGGGGGAGAGTCTGGCGGCGAAGTTGCGCGACCAATGGTCGCGGCTTTACATTGGTGGCTCGCGAATGTTTTAGTAGTTCAGCGGCTGAGCGATCCTTAGATAGGCGAATAAATTACGCACTTGCTGCTCGCTCATACCGTTGAGCAATTCCTCGGGCATCAGCGACTGCGAGACGGCTTTCATTTCTTCGATGTCGTCTCGCTTGAGGGTGATGTTTTGTCCGTCGACACCGCGGAGCACGACGACTTGCTTGTCTTGGTCGGCGAGGAAGCCGTTGAGGATGCGGCCATCGACGGTGATCACGACATAGTTCTCGAACCCCTCGCGGATTTCGGCACTGGGGTTGACGACATTGGTCAAGATCCGCTGTAAGTCGTCGCGTTTATAGGCGGTCAGATCGGGACCAATCTTGCCGCCTTTCGCGAAGAGCACGTGACACTTGGCGCATTTTTGCGTGAACAACGCCCGACCGGCCAGCGGCTCGCCTGGTGCGGCGTCGATCACCTTCAACAGGCGAGCGATCTGCTGTTTCATTTCAGCGGTCGTGGTACCCTTTAGCGCGCCCCAATGCTTGCGAACCAGCGCCGTGTTGAGCTTGTCATTTTGTCGAACAATTTTCTTCAGCACGTTCATCGACACCGCGTTGGGCGGGAGCTTGCCGACATCAACCGTCGAGAGCAACTCGCGCGACCACTTGGGCCGGCTGGCAAGCAAGGTCTCAGCGGCAGCGCGGACGTTGTCGGACAACTTGCCCGCATATTGCCGCGACACTTGAGCACCGATCGACGCCTCATCATAAGTTTGCAGAGATGTAAGCACGGCCATCTTGAGCGCCTCGTCCGATGTCCCGGCTGACAAGATCGCCAGCATCACCGGCGCAGCGCCCGAGATCTTGACCTCGCCGACAATCTGCACCAATTCTCGCCGCTTGAGCTTGTCCGCTTTCGCGTTGGCAATCGTCGTCAATGCTTCGCGCTTCGCCGCTGCGTCGCCTCGGCGAATTCGCAGCGCCAACGATCCACCGCCAGCCGCAGCAATCTCTCGGGCCAACGCCTCAGGCAGCCGGGCCAGGGAACGTCCCTTGAATGCCGCTTCGAAACCGCGCATCAACTGCTTCTTTCCCGCGGCGTGAGGAGCCATTCGCAATAGCTGCCCGCATGTCAACAAGTCGGTGCGAGAGCCGGCCATCGCGAATCGCTGCATCAGTCGGTGCAGAATCTGATCTCGCACAATCGGGCGATCCCACAGCGACGATCGCTCGAACAGCGCGAGCACCGCCTGGCGATCATTCTGGCAGTTGGCCTCGATTGCCCACCACAACAATAGCGGCAAGTGAATATCGCCGGCGTCTTCGTCGCGGGCTAACAGCGCCTTGGTAATCGCTAGAGCCTCCTTGGCCGGCAGCCGTTTGGCCGAACAGGCAAGCTGACTGCGAACCTGCACATGGGGCTCGATGGCGGCCATTTTTGCCAGTCGCTCGGCCACCTTCGGCGAGACTTTTCGCGAGTCGCACAATAGCCGGACCGTCCAAGCCCGCACGAACGGGTCGCTGTGCCTCAGCGCGTCGAGAGCATTTTTGTCAGTCAATCCGCCGCTGAGATTCAGCGCCCACAATGACTCCAGCGCCGTCTGCCCTGTGCTCGTCGATAACAGGGTCCGCAACGCCGGCACCACGGTCTTGTCTTTTCGATCGGCCAGCAACCGCAACACGGTTTGCCGCACCCATTTATTCGGGTGTTTGAGCCGCTTGATCAACTCGGCCGATGTTAGATTGCCGAGGTTTTCTGCTCGCGATGGCTTCACCCCACGGGCAGCCACTCGATAGATGCGGCCCGAGTCGCGAAAGGTCTTGCCCTCGTAATGCTGCCGGTGGCTGGGCCACTCTTCGTTGAAGTCGCAGACATAGATCGCGCCGTCGGGGCCGACCTTGATGTCGACCGGCCGAAACCATTTGTCAGTGGTGGTCACCGGACGGTTCAGGTCACGGGTTTTGTACGACGAACGATCGGCTGTGACCTCGCTCAGCACCAGTTGCCCTTGCATGGGCTCAACGCCGAGCAGCTTGCCGTGGTAATGCTTTGGCAGCGCGCCGCCCTCATAGATCACGAAGTTGTGCGTAAACCGCGGCACATTGTGATGCTTCATCCAGGAGAAATATCCGAACGCATAGGGATTGGAGAGCGGTCCGTGTTTGCTGAAACCTTTTTGAAAGTAGCCACCCTGAACGTAATGAAACCCGCGCGTGTTGCCGCCATTGTGGCCGGAATAGACGCGCCCCTTGGCGTCGATTTCGACACCGAAAGCGTTGCCTCCACCCTCGGAAAAAATCTCGTAGCGTCGCGTCTGGGGATGATATCGCCAGATGAGTTGTCCCAGCGAATGTTTTGGTGTCTTGTCCATGCCTGGCCGCACGATGTTGGCCGCTACCGTGCTGCCTTGGGCCGCATACAGCCAGCCGTCGGGTCCCCAGCGGAGGCTGTTCACGACCGAGTGCGTGTCCTGCAATCCAAAGCCGGACAGATGAACGACCGGGTCGCCGTCGGGAACATCATCGTTGTTCTTGTCGGGATAGAACAGCAGGAACGGCGGATTCAGCACCCACACGCCACCGCGACCACGCTCGACGGAGGTGACGATGCTCAAGCCGTCGACGAACGTCTTATGCTTGTCGAAGGTGCCGTCGCCATCGGTGTCTTCGTGAATCGTGATGCGGTCTTTTCCGCGGGTGTGATTCGGCGGGGCCTTGGGCACTTTGTCGAACACCGTCCGCCAATGCTTGTCGCGGCTGACCACCTTGAGTCCGGCGGGGTAAGGATATTGTCGATACTCGACGACCCACATCCGTCCGCGCTCGTCGAAGTTAAGAAATAGCGGCTGCGCGATGGTTGGTTCGGCGAGGACGGTTTCGATCTGTAAGTCTTCGGTGGTTTTGAAGATCTTGAGGGCATCGCCGGGGGAGAGGAGCTTCCCCTGGGCGCAAGCCGGAGCGGCGACACCCAGGAGGCATGTGCTCAGCAGGAGTGCGAGGAATATTGATCGGGCTAGACACTGTGGCATATGGGTCGCTTTCGCGCGACCAGTGGTCGCGGCTTTACAGGTGAATGTTGCGGCTGTGGGTTACGGCGCGCTGACGTGTCCCTTTTTTTGGACTTTTCGATCAATCGCCCAAAACACGGCGTTGACCATCATCTGGCGAAAGTCGTCTTGGGAAAAATCTTTGACATGCCCCATCGCGGTGTAAAATACCCGACCACCCTTGTATGTGTGGGTCCAGGCGATCGGCTCAGCCGGCTGATTAGGGATCGAACCGATCAAGAGCGCCGTGGCCGTCTTGGCTATCGGGCCGGTCCGATACAGCGATCCGCCCCCTTTGATCGCCGCGATGTTGACGCCGCGGAGGATAGGGTGATCCTTGGACCCGTCGGCCAGCTTCAAAGCAACCGGCTGACTGCCGCCGTGATGGCCGCGGTAGTTTCCACCCAGCACGTCGCGATCGAATTCACTCCAGGCGGCGTGCCCAGCGGGCGGTTGCTTTCCACCTCGCAGCGAGAAGGCGTGACTGGCCGTACGAATGCCAATGATCGGTTTGCCAGCCTCCGCGTGCGCTCGCACAAGCGCGAGCTGCTGCTTGGGCAGTGTGCGGCGGCGAACGCTTACGAAAAGCAGGTCGGCCGTCTTGATTGCCTCCGCTCCGGCGAAGTCATTGATGTTTTTCGTGTCGGCGTGGACAAACGTGCAAGCGATGCCCCGCGATTCCAGCTCGCTGTGGGCAAGAGCCGTCAGCGAACTGGCGGTCTTGTATTCGTTCTCTCCAATCAGAAAGACCACGTGCGGCCGCTTGTCGATCGAAAAGCGAAACGGCGGGTGGCCGGTCAAATCGGTGCTGAGTACCGTGGGGCAGATGAACTTCTCAATGTGTTCGACGATCAAGTCGGTACCGCGGTAGTGATTAACAAACGGTGCCCGCTTGGGGTTATACATCGTGTCGGTCATGTCGCGCATCAGCACGACGTTCTTGCCGTTCTTGGCCATCTGCCTTAGTCCGAACGGCCGGCCGAGCACGCACATGTTCGTGTGGACGCCCAGGAGGATCACGTTCTTGATTTGCCGTTGCTCCATCAAGTTCCAGATCTCGACGCCGTTGTCACTGATCGCGTCCTCAACCTTGATCTGTATGACGTCGATCTGCCGCTTCCAAGGCGCGCCGGGATTGCGCCCGTCAGACTTGAGTTTCGCCTGCCAGGCTTTTTGCTCGGTCGGGTCGCTATCGCAGCCGCCATCGGACTGATCGAGCGGATATTTGCCTTTCTCTTCGGAAGGGATCTTATGACACCAACGACCGATATCCTTGGGTACGTTGTTTGCCATCGGCGCGGTTTGGGCTCGCTTCCGCGCCGGATGATCTTTGTACGGGCTGGTGCAACTACTGGGTGCGTGAATAATCAGCGCTCCGCGATCTCGGGCAATCGTGAGCAGTCGATTCATGCGTGGTGCCAACTCTTGCACCCGGCGAACGGCATTCAACGAGTGATGCGAGTCCCACATGTCGCAAACGACCACCGCGGTCTCGCGAGGATTCCAGGCGAACTTCTTGTTGATCGTCGTGTGCTTGCCGCCCGGGATCGCGACTCGACTGCGCGTCGTCAGCACGATCGACCGCGGATCGTCGTCGGCCGCACGGACCGCGGGAACCGAAGAGATTACAAGGGCAATGAGCGTTACTGATCGCCATCGTCGAACCGTCGCAGCAGACATGGACTATCGCCTTTCGTGGAATCTTGACGGGGTAAGAAAGAAATGTCACGCGGGAATGGTGAATGGGGATCGGGCTGGGGGTTTCCCGGCACTGTTGAGAACGGTGTTTAACAATTCGCCACGCAGCCGTCAGTAGGTGCTGAGTATGAACCCCGGAAATTCTATTGTCTAGCAGGCGCAGAAAAACCGCGAACGCCAGATCACCATAGTATATCGACTCGCGGCAACTCACACCGATCATTCACATCCCGTATCCGGACGGTCTGTTTCGCGCCGCGACGTTCAGGCGATAATGCCCTTGGCCACTTCGCCGTAAACGTCCGTGAGTCGGAAGTCGCGGCCGGCGTGCGGATAGGTCAGACGAGTATGATCGAGCCCTAGCAGATGCAGGATCGTGGCATGCAGGTCGTGGATCGTACAGCGGTTTTCGACGGCGTAATAACCGTACTCGTCGGTCGCGCCGTATCGATATCCACGCTTGACGCCACCGCCGGCCATCCACATCGTGAAACCTTCGGTATGATGATCGCGTCCCGCTTCGCCTTTGGCGACTTGGACCGTTGGGGTTCTTCCAAACTCTCCTCCCCAGAGCACAAGCGTATCGTCGAGCAGACCTCGCGATTTGAGATCCTTGATCAGACCGGTAATTGGTTTGTCGATCTGCGCGACGTTCGTCGAGTGGCCTCGCTTCAGGTGCGTATGCTGGTCCCATTGTTCGTTGTTGAACGGCAGGCTATGCGCGTGACTGACCTGGATAAAACGAACACCGCGCTCGGCGAAACGGCGGGCCAACAGACACTCCAGACCGAAATTTGCGGTCGTTTTGTCATCCAGGCCGTACAGCGCACGTGTCGTTTTCGATTCCTTGGAAACGTCCATCGCCTCCGGCGCTGTCGACTGCATGCGGAATGCCAGTTCGAACGATTGAATGCGGGCGTCCAGTTCGGCATCCGGGCCACTCGTCTGTTGTTGGCGGATGTGCAGCTTTTTCAACAGTTCCAACTGCAGGCGTTGCTGTTGCGATGTTGCCCGTGGGCTGGTCATGAAGTCGAATTTAGCGTTCTTGGCTAGCGTGTTGGGATAACCTGGCGAGCCGAGTGGCACCCCCTGGTGTACTGCGGGCAAGAACGCCGTGCCAAAGTTGTTGACGCCGCCATGCAACGAGGTCGGGCAGATCGTAAGATAACTAGGCAGATCTTGGTTTTCGGTACCGAGTCCGTAGCTGACCCACGCGCCCATGCTCGGCCGCACCAGCGCCTCTTCGCCGGTGTGTATCTTCATGCAGGCGCCGCCATGCGAGACGTTGGTCTCGCAGACCGAATGCATCATGCACAGATCGTCGGCCACGGTCGGCAGGTGCTGCCACAGTTGGCTCATCGGGATTCCGCTCTGGCCATGTTGCTTGAACTGCCAAGGCGATTGCATCAGGTTGCCGCGCTTGGCGAACCGAACGCGCGAGCCTTTGAACGGCAGCGGCTTGCCGTTGTCGCGTGCGAGCCGTGGTTTGGGGTCAAACAAGTCCACGTGCGACGGGCCGCCGTGCATGAACAGAAAGATCACCCGTTTAGCACGCGCGACGAAATGCGGCGGTCGCGGCGCCAGCGGATTTGCCGGAATTGAGTCGGCTCGGCATTCCTCAGCGAGCATCCCGCGCAGTGCCAAACCGCCAAAACCGATCGCCGTGCTGTTTAGCATTTGCCGGCGAGATACGAGTTGGACTGGGGATTCTTGCATCATGCAGCTCGATTTCAGTTCACGTAGAAGAATTCGTTGGAGGCGAACAGCGTCTGACACAACGCGGTCCACGCTTTCAGGCGGCGTGCCGAGGCATCGGCTTCGTCTTTAAGCGACGTTTCGTATGCGTCGATAAACTGAGCCGCCCAGCGCGTTTCCGCCGCAGAGGGCGGACGACTAAAAAGCTGGACGTACAGCCGCGTTAGTCGTGCATTCTCATCAGCGAGCTTTTCGTCGGCCAGGATTCTCTTGGCCGAATGCTCTGCCTGCGCGATCACGAACGGGCTGTTCATCATCATCAGGGCCTGCGTCGGGACCGTGGTCGTAGCACGTTTGCCGACGGGGGTGCCCGCATTGGGGAAATCCAACAGCGTCAAGAACTTATACACATTCGTGCGCACCACGGGCAAATAAACGGTTCGTCGCCGAGATGTTTCGTAGAAACGGCGATTCTTTACCAGATCTGCCGGCGACGGGTTCTGTGATTTGATCGTCGGCGGACCACCACCCAGCGACCGGTCGAGTCGACCCGCATGCGCAATCAGCGTGTCGCGGATCACTTCGGCTTCCAGGCGTCGCCGCTTGAAGCGCCAGTGCAGTCGATTTCCCGGATCAATTTTCGCCGAGTTTCCGTTGTTGTTCTGTGTCGACATTTGATACGTACCGGAGAGCATAATCAGCCTGTGCATCGACTTGATCGACCAGCCATCGTGAACGAATCGATGGGCCAGATAATCCAACAGCAACGGATGCGTCGGTCGGTCGCCCCTGGCGCCGAAATCATTCGGCGAGCCGACAATTCCGCGGCCAAAATGCCAATGCCAGATACGATTCACCATCACTCGGCTGGCCAGTCCTCCCGCGGCGGTATCGGGTCGGGTCAGCCAACGCGCCAGTTGCAACCGGCCGCTTTGATTACCGGGCAGAGACTTCGGCGTTTCCTCCGACATGACCCGCAGGAATTGCCGGGGGACTTCCTTGCCTAACGAGAGATGATTGCCGCGAAGGTGAATCTTGACGTTCCTAATCGAACCGTCAGCGAGGGCCATCACTTTGTGGGTTGTCCGGGGAATCGCCTTTTCCAGTGCCGCTAACTCCCTGCCAAGTTCGTCGATCCGAGCCAACGCGCGATTGAGGTCGCCGGCAGTGTCCTTGGGGATAATCCGCAGTTTATCGATGTGCGACATCATCGGCTCGGATTCCAGCCGCAGCGTGTTCTCCCCCTTTTTTAATGGATAAATTCCCTCACTGAACCATCGCTGGGTGTTGGGGAACCAACTGCCGGTCGTGCTGCTGAGGATATTTCCCTTAACCGCCTTCGCGTTGATGATCAGCCGCCCCGGCCGTGCGTCTTTTGCGGCATAGCGCAGTTGAATCAGATAGTCGCCGCCGCCGGACAGTTTGATGTCGTACTCAGCAAAGTTCTTCTGCCCGCCGGGATCGGAAATGATTCCGATGCCTTTGCCGTACCGCGACTTGTCAGTGGCCACGTTTCCACGGTCGAATGATTCGGCTTCTCGCAGAATGGCCGATCCGTCTTTGATCTTTGCCGCGACGAGCTGATTCAGTTGATCGGTCTCTGCCTTAATCGCCGCACGTTTTTCGTCATACGCTTTCTTCGCGGCCGGAAATCCTTGGCGCTGAAGCGCCCGATCCTTTACGTTCGTGCTATGAAAAATCCCCGCCAGGGCATAGTAATCCGCGGTCGGAATGGGGTCGAATTTGTGGTCGTGGCATCGGGCGCAGCCGATTGCGAGTCCGAGCACTGCTTTGCCGAAAGTGTCGAGTTGTTCGTCGACCATGTCGGCACGCTTTTTGGCGGGATCCTTTTCGGCAAGAATCTTCGTGCCGAGCGCAAGAAATCCCGTGGCGGTAACACGATCGCTGGTGTGTCGATCACCATCGCCCGGCGGTAGCAGATCGCCGGCGAGTTGCTCCTGGAGAAAACGATCGTAGGGCAGATCGCGGTTGAACGCCTCGATGACATAATTGCGATAATGATACGCATTGGGATAGAGATGGTTCTCGTCGCCCCCGTTTGAGTCTCCATACCGGGCAATATCCAACCAGTGCCGGGCCCAGCGTTCGCCGTATCGAGGCGACGCCAGCAATCGGTCGATCAACTCAGCGTATGCCGTGGGCGATTTATCGGTCAGGAAACGGTCGACCTCAGCGACCGTCGGAGGCAGACCGATCAGATCAAAAAAGGCGCGGCGAACGAGCGTCCGTTTGTCGCATTGCGGCGCAGGCGTTAGCCCGGCCCTTTCGAGTCGTGCCAGAATGAAAGCATCGAGGTCGTTTTGGACCGACTTCTCGTTCTTCACCACCGGAATGGCCGGTCGTCGCGGCGTAATAAACGCCCAATGCCGTTGCCACCGCGCACCTTCAGAGATCCACCGCGTCAACAGTCGGATCTGATCACCGGTCAGCGTCTTCTTCGAGTCAGGCGGCGGCATCCGGACGTCGTCGTCGGTCGACGTGATGCGTTTGATCAGGGTGCTTTTTTCGCGGTTTCCCGGAACAATCGCGAAGCCGCCGGACTCGAGCTTGGCGATCGCCCCCGCGCGGGTGTCCAAGCGAAACTCCGTCTCGCGTTTCTTGGCGTCCGGACCGTGGCACTCGAAGCAATTTGCCGCCAGAATCGGGGCGATGTCGCGGTTGAATTTGATGGGCGCATCGAGCGGTTGCTTGTTGTTCGCGTCCGCCGCAAGCGCGAGGAGTGAACCCGACGCGCAGAACCCCACGCAAACACTCACCGCGATGCGCCGCATTAATTTTGTACACGCGCCCATGGCACCGTTCACCGAGGAGACGGAATCTGACGTCTCCATTATATTCGATAGCGATGTTGGCGCGAATCTATTACCCCGTTTCACCCGGCGGGAGGTCTTTCTGCTAGAATGCGCCGAACAAATCCAACCAAGACGTTCTGGAGCACGTACGCCGGTGATAACAAGCTTTCGCACTGTTGATGCCCGATTTACGCTGAAAGAGGGCGCCGGCTCGGATGCCGTCCATACGGATCCGCAATATGGTTACGGCGTGACGCTGCTGGAAACCGATCGCGGGATTACCGGCACGGGGCTGACCTATACGCTGGGCGGTGGGACGAATCTGGTCTGTGAGGCGATTAAGCTGCTCATCGACCCGATTATCGGCCGCGACATCGACGAGCTGATGGCTGATTTCGGAGCGGTTCAGAAGAAAATCGCCGAACACCATCTGATTCGATGGCTCGGCCCACACAAAGGCGTGATCCATTGTGCGTTGGCGTCGATCACCAACGCCTGTTTTGACGTGTGGGCAAAATCACGCGGCTTGCCGCTGTGGAAGTTGCTGTTGAGTCTTTCGCCCGAGGAGTTGGTTGCTCTGATCGATCTTAGCTACCTTGAAGACGTGCTGACGCGCGACGAAGCGGTCGCGTTGGTCAGCGATCATCTGCCGACACGCTCGCAGCGCGAGGCCGTGTTGCAATCGGGCTATCCTGGCTACGACACCTCGGTCGGCTGGTTTCAATACAGTGACGAGCAGATCGCGGAGAATGCCCGTCGCGCCGTTGACGCGGGATTTACCGCAATGAAACTCAAGGTCGGTTCGGCCGATCCGCAGCGAGACGTCCGGCGTGCGAAACTTGTCCGTGAGGTCGTCGGCCCGAACGCCAAAATTATGCTCGATGCGAATCAAGCATGGTCACTGCCCACGGCAATCGAGGTTGGTCGTCAGCTTTGCGAGATGCAGCCCTTCTGGATCGAGGAGCCGACACAACCCGACGATGTGATTGCCCATCAGACGTTGGCTCGCGAACTGGCGCCGGTACCGATTGCCGTGGGCGAGGCGGTAGCCAATCGTATCGTGTGGAAGAACTTTCTGCAGGCCGATGCCGTCGAAATCGTCCAGGCCGACTGCACCCGGTTGGCCGGCATCAGCGAATATCTGGCCGTGGTGCTATTGGCCAAGAAATATCCCGTGCGCGTTGTCCCGCATGTTGGCGATATGGGGCAGATCCACCAACATCTGGTGTTGTTCAACCACATCGCGCTGGGACACGAGAAACTGTTTCTGGAATACATCCCACACCTGCGAGACTACTTCGTCCATCCTGCGCGGGTCGAGGACGGTGTGTATCACACGCCGCAAGAGCCGGGCTGCAGCACCGATCTGAAATCGGAACAGACGTAGTACGACAGTGCAATGTCGAAACAATGGCGGCATCGCAAATGTCTAAGGACGAATGTCGAATGTCGAAATCGTAGCCAGCGGCTAGCATCGAATTCCGGAACGGCAACTTGGCTGAATTCTTCCTCCAGGAAACCGTCGCGAGTGTGCTCGATCTTGGCATTCATTTCGGCATTCGACATTACTCATTCGTCATTTCCCCTTTGCGAACGCCAACGACCTTGCGCTGTAGTAGCAGGCAGACCGCAAGCCGTTCACGTTGTGGTAGTGACAACCAAGAGCAGTTACTTGGCGAGGATTTCGATGCCGCTAAGAACCGGCCAGCGGGTGGCATCTGGCTTGGGGTGTTTCGCAACCAGATCGACCAACAGAATCTGGTCGACATGGATATCGTCCAGTGTGATGACGATCGCTTTGTTCGGTGCGTCGGACAGTTTCGCCAGATCGACCCCGCTGCGGACAGTCTTGTTTTGGATTTTGATGTCAAAGACGCGCTGTCCCGGTTTATCGCCAGCGGGGGCGACGAATGAGAGCTGCACGCGATACTTGGCTGGCCCGTTCGCCTTGTCACGCAGGTCAATTTCCAGGTGCTTGAGCCCTTTGGCCGACGACGTAAAGACCCACGGTCGCGGCGTGTCGGCGATCTTGTTCCATGTCGAATCGCGACGATCAAAGGCGCCCCCTTCGTAGAACTTCGCCTTGATGGGCAGTTCGATCGCCGAGGTGTACTTGGCTCGCGGATAAGCCAGCCAAAGCCGTTTGTTCTCGTCGCGGCGGTCGCCGGGTGTGCCAAGGTTCACCGCAAGATGCTTGACCGGCTTGAGTGCGCCGGGACAGGTGAAATCAGAGAAGACGCGGCTCTCGTCGTCGTGGATCAACGCCACGCTGCACTGCAACGCCAGATTGCAGCGGCAGCCGCTATCGCCCGTGGGCCACAGCGCAACGCCGCCGGCGGAGATAAAGCTCATCCAGCAACTCGGCCGGTTACTTTCAAACCGGCTGACACCTTCATTGCGGTTCACGTCCAAATAGCCGAACCCGCCGTTGCGAAAAAACAACGTGTGCGCCGATGCGTTGAACGGTCCGCAATGTTTCTCCGGTCGAACAAAGGCCCACGGGACCGTCTTGCCGGTGACCGGATGTTCCATCATTTTCTGCTGCCCGGTGATCAGGTCGAATGCCCATGGCTCGGCATAGATTGTATTCTTGACCACCACGGCCCGACTGCGATAGTTCAATGGCTTCATCCACACCATGTCGCCGGTCTTCGCGGTGCGGACACAAATCGAACGGCCCGAGTTGCCGTTGAAACTATACCCGTTGAACGCTTTGCAGCCGCCCACATCGGAGAGCTGTAGCAGCAGGCCGTCCTTGTAGATCAGCGTGCCGCGTTGGCCGCCGCAATTGCTCCAGTCGACGGCGCGGCTCCAATTCGATTTTCCAGACTTCAGGTCAAAAGAGATGAGAATCTCGACCCATGGATTCTTTCGCGATTTGGAGGCCGATTCCTTGTGGTTCGTCGGGTACTTGTCGACGAATGGCTGGGTTTCGTCCGCTGCGGCCTTCTGGAGTTTTGGCGTGGCACCGGGAACCGAGACGAACGCGGCGTCATCGCCGAGAACGACGTTGTTGTGGCGGAACCATGGTGCCCGATACTGCCACAGGCTCTTGCCGGTCGCCACGTCGACGGCGAACAGCATATCGCTCAGCAACCACATCGAGACCTTCTTGCCGCGCGACTTGCGCCACTCGTTCATCGGCACGTGCCCCATCGTGCGCGAGCCAACCAGCACACCGTTCTGGCACGCAACATAACCCCACATGCGACGATCACCGGCTTTGGCCTTGGGAGCTTGGTACTTCGACAACAGACGGCCCGTCACGGGGTCGAGGCGATAACAGACGTCCTCGACGGCTACGAAGTATCCATCTGGACCAACCGACACGTTGCTCGGCACGTCCGCCACATGAGCGCGCGTGGCGTTTTTCAGCGGATAGGTCCACAGCTTTGTTCCGTTGTAGACGTCATACGCGCTGACGTCGTTATAGGAACAGACGAACATGCGGCCTTCATAGGCCAGCGGCGCGGCGCCCCAATAGTGGCGATCAACCATATGTTCGGGTCCCGGATCGCCGAACCACTGCACGCGAAACGGCGCGCGGACCAGTTCATCTTCGCTCGATCCCGTCGCACCAGGTCGCCCGTACTGATGTGTCCAGGAACCGGCACCCTTTAGCGGCGGACGGGTGTAGACCGACCAAGTGCCGCTGTTCTCCACGATCTTTGCGTCGGCCAATGGTGATTTCGCGGCCCATTGCGTTAGGGAATTGGGCGCGGGGTCCTTGGGCTCTGTCTTTGCGGTCTTGCCGATGATCACCTTGCCTCGGATCGGTTTGGTAATCCGGTGAATTTCAGTCGCGGAGCCGACCGGCGCGCCCGTGGCGATCACGCTTTCTGAAACAACCAGATCGGCGAAGTATTTGGTGGTCGGCAGGCGTTCGAGCGGCCAGTTGCGCACGACGACCCGGCCGCCATGTAGTCCGGAGCGTTCGACCAACTTACGTGCGGCGGCGACTTTCTTGGCGTCGGGCGAGACCGCATAGACGGTCAGTTCCGTACGTCGGGCCAGTTCGATTGCCAGTTCGCCCGTTTCGACTCCGTAGACGACAGCGAATCCTTTCTTGGTATCCGGCGCGAGCTTAACGATCTGATCAGCCGCCTGGCGGTACTGGTCCGAGATCTTTAACTTCTTGTCTACTTGTTGCGCGACAGCGCCGACTGCCTTGGTGCCCTTGGGGCCAAAGCAATAGATGCGGCCTCGATCGGTCGAGACGAAAAGTCGCCCCGCTCCGACGGTCATGCTAAGCGCCGTGCCGTCGACTTTGCCCGTCCACGCCGTCTTGCCGTCCGCCGAGTTGATGGCCACCACCTGATTTGGCGCTCCGACGAACAGCGTCTTGCCGGCAAGAACCACACACTCGGCATCTTTCAGCGGGTTCTTCCAAAGCTCGACCGGCTTGGCCTGCACCGCCTTACCGCGACGTTTTTCCTTTTCCGTCGGCACGCTGGCCGGCACTTTCCACTTGTAAGCTTTGACCTGCTGCGAAGTGCCAGCACCGTGCGGCAATGCACAGGTGTAAACGGCATCAGGCGCGACCACTAACTGGCCACCGGGAAACTTGGCGATCGACTTGCTTGATCCGTGTGTGGCCGGCCCTTTCTCGTCAACGCGGAAGCAGTGCACGTCTTCCCAACCGGTGAACAGGCATCCGCTGCGAATCGTGCCAAACGTACCACCGCCATAGTAGATCGAGAGCCGCCGGATCATCTTGCCGGTTGTTCGGTCGTAGATCCCAGGTGCCTGCCGCGCCATAGGCACCGCCAACTGCTTGTCGGTTGCCAGGAAGTAACCCTGGGGAGAGATCTGCTTCATTCGTTTCTCTCCGCCACGGTCGTTTCGCCAGATCAGTTTTCCTGTCGTGGCGTTTACGGCGTAGACAAAGACCCCTTCGGTGGTAAAGAACCCCGAGCCGAAGTACGCGATCCCTTTGTCCACAAGGACCCCTGTGCGAACCGGCCACAGCGAAATCAAGCGACCGTTGCCGATCACATGATGATCTTCCGGCGCCGCGCGAAATTTCCAGACGAGCGATCCGTCGTTCGCATTAAGGCAATAGGCAAAACCGTCATCGCTGCCGACATAAACTCGCCGCTCGTAAACCGTCGGCGCCAGTCGCACCGGACCACCGGTCGGAAATGTCCATTGAACTTGTCCGCTGGTCACGTCAAGACAGTAGACTTTGCCGTCACCGACCGAACCGAAATAGGTCCGGTTGCCGACGACCACGGTGCTGTCGACGCGATCAAAATCTGTGCGTCGCTTTTCGACGCCGCCTTCCCAGTTCGTCGCTTTCGGATAGCCTTTTCCCAGCGCCGGCTTGGGCGCATAACGTGACGTGTAGACCCATGACTCGACCAGCGGCAGTGCCAAGTTTTCACTTGAAATACCACTTCGGGCCGCATCATGCCGAAACGTCGGCCAGTCCGCGGCGAGCAGGCCGCTACTGGTACCGAGAAACAAAAACAGCGTTGCAACGAATACTGACTTCATATCAACTGCTCCTTTGTGGGAGATATCTTCTGCGCACTGTCTAATTCGCACCGCCTAATCTAACGTCTCGGCACCGTCCCGTGCAACATTCATCCGCCAGTATAGTGATCGACACTTGACCGGTTCTATTTCCGCAAAGCCTTCTTCGGCTTGACCGTAAAGGTGTCGACGATCTTGCCGTCGATCGATACGCAATTGTACGTGAGTCGGTCCGGGTGAAACTCGACGATAAAATAGAAGGCTTTTTCGTATTTGGTGAAGGCGTGATAGTCCTTGGGACGCGGCCGGCGAGGTGGGGCGCCATATCCACCGTCGCCAACGTAGAGCGTGCCGTTGGGATCCTTCTTGTTTCCGCGCATCAGATGCGTCCGCTTCAGCACGTGTCCGTCGGATTCAACCGCGATCGCCAGGCCGGCCTTGTCGAACTCGGCGATCCATTTCATCTTGAACGCGGGAGCACCCTTGTACTTTGCGGTCGGATAGAGCGCGAGGTGATACTGCGCCGCCGTCCAGCGATTTGTTTTGCTCATGGCGGCAAGTGTCTTACTGATGAACTTCAACTGCTCGCCTTCTCCGTTGACCTGCGAATTGAGCGTCAACAGGCCGAGGCGTGGTCCGATCTGAGTGGCGTACCAGTTTTTTCCCGGCTCGCCGGCTCCGTCGAAGATCTCTTCGTAGAGTGGGCCCGCCGCCTCGTGATTTCCTCGGGCGGGAATGTACGGCAAGATCCGACCCTTCGGCGAGGTGATCAACTCCTGATCGCTCATCCACTGGTTCCATTGCGGGAAGTTGGTCCCGTCGCGAACATAGTCCCCACCGAACGCAAAGCAGAGCACGCTCGCGTCGAGATCGGTGAGCTTGGCGATCTGATGGTGATTCAGGTACATCCGAATCACGTTGATCAGACCGCCGCCGGAACGCGAATCGCTGCCGAAGACAATCTTGATCGGGATGTCTTTCTTCGGCGCGGTCTTGAAGTGCATCTCTTTCGATGTTTTGCCGTCCGATTCGAGAACGAAGTAGCAGGTCGTGCCGGGCGACAGGTTCTTGAGCCGCGCGTGATGATAGAACGTCGCAGCGCCGGTGAACTTGCCATTCTTCGCCGCGGCAATCTTGTTTTTGTAAGCGGACGTCTTGCCGCGTCGAGGCGCCGTGTCGTAGTGGACGGTGTTGGTCTTACTTTGCTGCGCCGTCGACCATGAAATCGTTGCCTCTGTTTGCGGATCGCCGGTCCAGAGAACGCGCCACTGAGCCGGGATGGTCCCCGACATCTTCGTCGGATCGGGAATGCCCCAGCGCTTGTAGTCCGTTTTCGGGTTTTTCTTTTGGCCAGAAGCTGATGCGACCAGAAGAATGGCGATGAATCCGAACACGACATGGCGATGAGTCACGGGGAACCTCCTGGTGGGACTTTGCTGTCGAGTGGGCATAGCTTGAAACCGAAACAAAAGATTCATCCGCGAATATCGGGGAACACCTGCTGATAGATCTTCCTGAGAGTTCAAAAGGAACCACGGATAAACACGGATAGACGCGGATATTCTCGTGGATGCATTATTGGCGAAGGCCACAACTGCTTGAGGAACAAAACGAGAAACAACGACGTCCTGTGAGAGAAACGCATCCGTGAAAATCCGTGTTCGTCTGTGTTTATCCGCGGTTCTTTTACTTTCCTGCCCACGACTGTTCTTGCAAATACCGGAGGATCCAAAAAAAGGGCTGCTCTTAGCGCGACTTAAACGTCTTCTTGTCCAATACGTTTAAATCGCTTTCCGTGTCGTTGGCATTGCTGCGCAGGGCCAGTACCTTCATCTCTACCGTGTCGCTCTTTACATCGAACACACAGACGTGCGCGACAGCGGCACCCGCCCACGGTCGCCCTTTGCCATTGGCGAAAGGGTTCCGACCCGCGGCGCGGCCGCTGTGACGATAGGCGGCCTTGGCGATGGCACCGGTCACGATCTGTGTACAGCCCTTGTCCGGAGTCGGCTCGCATCGCTCATAGTCTGGATCCCACCCGCTGATCATGGCCGTGGCTTTGTACTTGCCAAGCAGAGGCATCACCGCGCTGCGCGACTGACTCAACCAAGCGTTGCCGCTACGACTGTACTTGCCGGAGGAATAGCCCGGATACGCATCGATCACGAAGACAAACTTTTCCTTGGCGCCCTTCAGCACATGTTCGAGCCACTTGATGTTCTGTCCGGCCGGCTTCCACAATTGGTTGCCGTCGATTCCGATCAGTCGCACCGACCCAATCACCTTCGTCCAACTGTGCAGGTAGCCGTTCGGAGCGGGCGTATAGAACAGTTCGTTGACCACGCCGTTCAGATCGCGGTAGCAGGGCGAAATGAACGTTGGAATGGCCGCGTGTAGATCGCCGCCCGGCTGAAAGTACCGTCGCTCCCAATCATGCTCCCACGTTCCGTGTTCGTTGGCATTGCCGGTGTGCAGAACGAAAGCCGGCTTCAGCTTCAGGACCGTCGTCGTGTTGGGTCCCCACTTCGTGATCGCGTATGGGTGTGCCCGAACATTGCCTAACGCGACAAATCGAAAGGTCTTGGCCGAAACGTCTGGAATGAATGCAGTGAACGGTCCGCGTTTGGTCACGTGCGGTCCGACCTTGGCCGTTAGCGTGTAAGACACCTCGCGAGTGCCCTTGGGAACTTGCACCTTCAAACGATGCCAGATCCGGTTTTTGGAAGTGACCTTCACCGCGGTGGCCGTGGATTTGGCCGGCGTCGCTTCGACCGTCACATCGGCCGGCATCTGAGTGCGGCAAGTTACCGTGAAATAGTCCTCGCCGAAGTCACCCAACGTGGGGCCGTTATAGATCTTGACCGGCTGCGCCGCCGCCGTCATCAGCCGTGCCGTGATCGCCTTCGATACGGGGCCTTGCCAGTACGTGTGGCATCGCCCGTGAAGTTCGATGACGTTGGCGCCCGGGTTAAGTTCGCCTTCAACAGGAAGCCAGAAGTAGAGCATCGGTCCGGCGGGCAGCCGTACTGTTTTGCCATTGAGCGTGACGCTCGCGTGGAGCAAGATGGGACAGTAGCCGACATCTTTCCAGTATCCGCCGCTGGCGGCGTTGAGATCACCACCGGTGCAGATGGTCGCGACGGTTGGCTTTTTCTCATCTGCCAGCCGTACCCAAAGGCCCGCGACTTTCGTCGGGTCGGCGATCTTGAACGTGCCACGCAGGATGACGGGGATCTCGTGTTTCGACGGCGCGCCTTTGAGCGGCGTCTTGCCGAACGTCTTGCCCCCGTCGGTGCTGTACTCCCACGTTGCCTCAACCGCCGTAGTCGCGATCCCTTCCTGCGGTATCTGTCCGGGGGACTTAGCCAACGTCGACGCGCTGCCGACGGCAATTAGAATGGCAACGCCAACCACGATCTGGACCTGTCGAATCAAAGCCATATCCCACACCATTCTCGAAGGAGAAAAAGTAAATTCCCGGCGAAACGGTCCGTGAATCAATTCGCCCGTAAAGCGACAGCCCGATTATGGACGATCGGGCGGCGAAACGCCAACCGGTCGTTGCCGACGATGTTCCATCTGCGACACCGTTTCGGTCTTACTGGAACCTTTGCCGTGCCGTTTCGTGCGGATCTGACAGCAAAACCGCACAATTCGTTGGTTTTCGGCGGGCACTCACCGCGTTAGAATGAAGCGGCTGACGATCAACCCCAACGAACCTTGCATACCACGTCCTCTCACACCGTCTCGATACCCGCCTGACTCAGGCACCGAGACCATGGAGACCTAGATGATTCATCGAGTTCGATACAGTGCGACCCTCGTAACGCTTCTCTTTGTGGCGGCCAGTCCGACTGTGGCTGAAGAAACTGTGGCCGAAGAAAAGGCCGCGCCGCTACGGATCGTCTTTCTCGGAGACAGCATCACCGCGGCTGGCGGCTATATCAAGATCATCGGGGCTGATCTCGCCAAGAAAAAGCCGGATAGTCCACCGGTGGTCATCAATCGCGGCCGTTCGAGCGAGACGGTTTCCGGGCTCAGCGAAGCCTATCACCCCGGTCGCCGACCGAACGTTCATACTCGCTTGCAGAAAGAACTGAAAAACACGAAACCCGACTGGGTGGTCGCCTGTTACGGAATGAACTGTGGCATTTACCACCCGCTGAGCGAAGAGCGGTTTGCGGCTTATAAACGCGGCATGGAAGATTTAATCAAGAAGGTTCACAACAGCGGCAGCCGACTCGTCCTGCTGACACCACCTCCGTATGCGAAGCCGATCCCCAAGTTCCCCGCCGGCAGCAATGCGAAAGCCCGGGCGGCAATCATGGTGCAGGCGAATGCCAAGGCGGAGGTCGAAGCAAAGAAGAACGCCCGCCGGTTTGGCTATCGGTCCGCGTATGTCTATTACGACCAGGTGTTGGCCCGGTACTCCGCTTGGTTGCTGACTCTCGCAGCCCGTGAAAACGTGTGGGTCGTCGATCTCCGCTCGGCGATGCTTCCGGCGGGCAAGGCCGCCTACGCCGGCGATGGAATTCACCCGAACAGAAAGGGGCACCAAATCATGGCCGCGTCTTTTCTGGAGCACTGGCCCAAGATCGCGGCCGAAGGGGAAAAAACGCCGAAACCCAAAGCGGCAAAAAAATAAACGCTCGCGTTATATCGCGCGAGGTCGCCCCGAATAGAACGGATCAGCATGATAAGCGGACTGGCGATTGGCCTGTTATGTAGCGTGGTTGTTGCGGCCGATCCTGGTACCGGGCCACGGTACGTCGGGGCGCTTGTCGATGGCAAGCGCATCGAAGGTAAACGTCTCGTCGGCTGGCACGCTGAGCCGGGGCATCCGATGCTCGATGCGATCGATCTGGGCGACCCGCGTAACAACCTGCGATGGCTGCGCAACCGGCATGCGCCGCCGTACGCACATGACGAGCGGCAGGGCGTTGTTCATCTTGTGGGTAGAGATCGGCTGCTCGGACGCATTGTTCGTTTTTCCGAGGGAGACGGCCCGGCGTCATCCGGCACCCCGCATCTGGTGATTCAACCAGCAATGCCCTGGAATCATCCACAGGTTCCACGGCCGGCTGGCATTCGGGTCGTGGCCGGCGACGTGCGGCGGATTGTCGCCGCAGGATGGCGGGCGATCAAGTTGCCGCCCGGCTGTGTTCTGTTGCAAGATGGCGAACGCGTCTTGTGGAAAAAGCTGCGCTGGACTCCCAGCGGATTCACGGTGTTGAATGAAAAGGGCCTCCATAGTTTTCGTTTCGGCCAGTTCAAGCAATTAGAGATGCTCGCCGTCGATCAGTGGAAGGCGTACTACGGGCAGCTAGCCGTTCTTAGCCCCAATGGGTCAGCGAAGTTGGTTCATGTCGAGCTCAACGGCGGCTCGGTGCTGACCGCGTCGACGTCGCGCTACGCTGCGTCAGGCCTGGGAAAAGCCGACAATATCGCCGGTTGGCATCACGTGATGCAGCCGGCCTGGAGCCTTGACCCGCTCTGGCTGGGCTGCGAGACGATTCGTTTTTGGCAATCGTTTGCGCCGCACGAAGTGCCGCTGTCGCGCTTCGATGCGATTACTCCGCCGCAGCCAGTGGGCGCACCACGACTCTGGGCGTGGCGACGAGACCGCAATCTGCTCGGTGGTCCGCTGGTGAGCGGGGGCCAAGAATATGGCTGGGGTTTCGGGGTGCACGCCTACCAGCAATTAAGGATCGAACTGCCCGATCTGGCGACCGGATTTCGATCGCTGGTCGGTCTCGATATGACCGCGGGTAGCGGCGGTTGTGCGCGGGCTGAGATTTTCATCGACAAGCCGGTCGGAAAGCCGCGGTATCGCAGCCCTCACCTGATCGGCTCCGCGCGGGTCATGAATACGGGACTGATTCAGATTGGCAAGCGTCCAGGCGTCCGCCAAGCGTTAGTGTTAGTTGCCAGCGACGCACATCAGGATCGGCCGCCTGGAACTGACCCGTTGAACATTCGTGACATGGTTGACTGGCTCGAGCCTGTGTTGCTGCTGGATCGAGAAAAACTCGCGGAGAAGGTACGCCAGCGCGCGGCGGACCGTGTGGGGCTGCCCGATGGTTGGCGACCTGCCGCAGGAAGCGACATGCAGATCTCCAGCGTCTGGATCAATCGGCAGGCAGGCTTTCGTATGGCGATTCAAGCCCGAAAAGGGCCTTTGCGGTTCGCGAGAAAATGGACGCCCGTCGCGGGCGAGAACTATTTATTGGTGGGAGTGACCCATCGCGATGCGGGAAAAACGGCGCGAATGACGGTGCGGATCAACGGCGAGCGCGTCTCGCAACTAGAGATCCCAGCCGCCCCGACAGACCACTTGGCGAACCCGGTGGCGGTCCCATTGCTCAGTCACATCGGCAAACCAACGGTCGTGGAGCTTGTCGATGAGGGCGGCACGGGGTCAGTGCCGTTGCACTGGTGGTCACTGCGCACATCCAGCGCGGCGCCGGGCGTGGCGCGACTATTTGAGGACCAAGGCAAGTACGTCTCGGCGGCGCTAACCGAGCCAAAAACAAAGGCGACCCTTGTCAACAAGGCATACTCGGGGAGTCGTTCACTGCGCGTCCCACGGTCGGCCCGTTTCGACGCGATGTCCTTCGCGGTGCGTCAGGACCCCGACTACGGTCAGTTTCGCTATGCGCGATTTGCGCTGCGCAAGCAGGGCGGCGGCAGCGCACTCGTGCAGTGGCTCGGCCGCAAGCCGCGCCCGGGACCGCACGATTATGTTGCGGGGAAAGGTGACGAAGATCCGGGAAAAGCGAAGCACGTTTGGGACCTCGATCTGCCCGACGAATGGATCGTCGTGACGCGCGATCTTCACGAGGACTTTGGCGAGTTTGAACTATCTGGTCTGACCATCAAGAACTTGGCCGGCGAGGCGGTTCTTGTCGACCATGTCTATTTGGCCCGCCGCGTGGAAGACTTCGACGAGATCGACGTCAACCGAATCCTCGATCCGGTGCAAGCCAACGCACTCGCCAAGATCGCCGCGGCTGGCAACAAAGCGCTCTACAACGCCATGCGGGCCACCGTCCAACTCGAGATCGATGGGCACCTTGGTTCGGGGATCGTGGTCAGCGAGGACGGTCATATCGCTTCGACCGCCTATGTCGTTGGCGCACCGGGTCGCGACGTGTTGGTCACCAGCTACGACGGTCGCATTGCCAAGGGGAAAACACTGGGCTTGAACCGGGGTCTGAATGCCGGAGTGGTCAAGATCCTCAGCAAAGGACCCTGGCATCATGTTCCGCTGGCCAACGTGTGGCCCGGAGCGAGCATGTTTGTTCTCGCTCACGTGCCCGCCGGCGACGGGAAGCGGCGGCTTGAATCTGTGCAAGTCGGCATGCGAGGAGCCATCGGCGGTCTGGCCTGGACCAACGCCGGGATCACGCAGATCCACAGCGGCGGACCGCTCGTCATGGCCGACGGACGATTGGTGGGGTTACATAGCCAGGCGTCGCCCCTGGGCGGCGGACTCCATATCCCGGCCGCCGAGATCAAGAAACATTGGAAAAAAATGGTCAGTGGCGAAGTCATCGGAAACTGGCGAGAATCGCAGATCCCTGTATTAGGAGTCATCACACACAACGTCGGCGGCCAGTTCGTCGTTCGGACCGTCGTCCCGGCAAGCCCGGCGGCAGAGAACGACGTCCGAGTCGGTGATCGGTTGGTCACGTTAGCCGGCGGGAAGATTTCTAACCTGGGCGATATCCGCAAGATTCTCTCAGTTAAAAATCCGGGCGATGAACTGTCGTTGGTCATTGAACGCGACGGAAAACGCCTGACTATGATGATGCGCATCGCTCGCCGGCCATGATGGTGACCGCCTATCGACGACTGCGCAGAAAAGGAAAAGAACCGCGGATGAACACGGATAGACGCGGATATTCACGGATGCGTTTTTCTCACAGGACGTTGTTGTTTCTCAAGGTTCCTCAAACAGTTGTGCCTTCGCCAGCCAATAATGCATCCAAGAGAAAATCCGCGTTCATCCGTGTTCATCCGCGGTTCCTTGTGAACTCTCAGGAAGACCTGTCAGCAGCGGCCCTCTCAAACCTTTTCTCCCTTGGAGAATCCTCGTGCAAATCTTCACCGTGAGCGACCATAGACTTATTCCGGTTCTCTTCGTTGCGTTGCTGGCGATTTTGCCCTCCTCGGCAATCGCGGAAGAAGACGCATCGCCCGTCGGCAAGCCACTCGCCGCCAAGTGGGAATACAGCACCGATGGCGGGAAGACGTTTGTGCCCGGCGCGCCGATGATTCCGCCCAGCCGCGTGCCGGACGAAAAGAATCAAGTTGCTGCGCGTGCCGTCTTTACGATCGACGATCCTACGGCGATCGGCTTGCTGAAATTGATGACCCATGGTGTCGAGGGCGGACTCGCGCTAAGCGACGCCCGAAGTGTTGATCGCTACAACGTCGGCAGTCGGCCGAATCTGACCAATACGCGATTGAAACTCAACGCGGCCGCGACCACTGCCGGGCACGTTCCTTATACGCTGTACCGATACTTGTCGATCGACCCGGCGCTCTTGAGGAAGGGGGAGAACAAATTGACGGTGAGCGGTCTCTTCTGGTTCAGTGCCCGGGATCAGACGCCACTGCCGGGCAGCCTGCGGCTAGAGACCTTGCCGACCGACGTGGCCACGCTCGACCGCCATCCTGTACTGGGGCAAGTCGACGGAGAGAGCTTTTCGCTTTCGGCCCGGTCGGTGATTCCGGTCGAGTTCTCCGTCACCGCGCAGTCGCTCGACCCGCCGGGCGAGCCAAAGACCCATCCGCTGGGCCGCCGCCGTTTGCTCAAGACCAAAGTGCCGCTGCCTAAGGGGACCAAGAAGTTCCGTTACACCGTCAACGTTTCTGCGGCCGAGAAGACCAAGAAATACGGGCCATATAATGTCGTCGTCCCGACCGACGGGCAAGGGTTTCGTTTCATGGTCGCCGGTGGAACCTGGATTTATGGAAAGCACCCCGAGTCGCTGAAAAAGTTCTTCACGCGCGTCCGCCACGAAAAGCCGCAACTCTATATTCACACGGGCAACTATCAGAATTGCAATGCGTGGGACTGGATGTGGAATCACGATTTTCTGCGTCACGGTCGCACCGTCCTTGCCGAGACGCCGCTCTTGCCGATGTGCGGTTGCAACGAGATGCTCTCGCCGTTGGCCTTTAGTCAGACGTTTTACTTTCCTCCGGACGACAAGGACTACGGACACTGGTCGTATGCGGTCGGTCCGGTTCGTTTCGTGGCGATCGAAGCCTTTTCCCAGTCTCAGACCGCCGACCCGGCCGCGGCTGCGAAATGGCTCGACGAGGTTCTTTCGGTCGCGAAAGAAAAGTACGTGATCGTGCTCAACAGCCACGTGGGACAATGCGGTCGAGCTGGCCGCCGGTTCCGTCCCGGCGTGGCGCACGTCGAGAAGCACATCGACCCGCTGTTGGTCAAACACAAGGTGACGCTCACCATCGGCGGCGTTTATCCGATCTATCAGCGGCTCGAGCCCCCGGCGACAAAGGGCGTGCCGACAATCGTCGCCGGTCGCTCCGGCGGATTGGGGGCCCAAAACCGACTCGTTAGCGACGCACTGAAGTTACCGCACACGAAAGCCGCCTTCGGCGTCGGCCATTACTGTCTGTTCGAAGTCACCAAGGACAAGCTCATCATGCGCACCGTCGATCTCGACGGCAAGCAGATTGACCGGCGAGAGTATCAGCCACGACGGCGTTGAGGGGGGGCGGTGAAAAGGGGCGATCGTGCTCTGGCCAGAGAGTTGAACGGGACGGCGTCGGTCTTGATTGGGGTGGTTCCCTCTGTCGACACCGAGCGGTGGTCAAGACTCGACGGACAGCCATCAGAAAGGATTTCAGAAACTTTTCTTGAACCACGGATTGACCGAATAATAGACCGTCGGCGTCCCGTTTCGTTAACCCACGTTACGCCGGTCCTCAATTGGGAGGTTGACAATGTACCCGATATTGGTAACATGCTGGTCGACGCCCATCTTCAGTAGCCTTCTCCTCAGGTCGGAGCCCTCGCATGTACGACCCGTCGACCGGCCAATTCACTCGCCTCGATCCGATCGGCCTCGAAGGCGGCACCGACAATCTCTACGAGTACGTCGGCAACAATCCGATTAACGCGACCGATCCGAGCGGGTTGGTGCGCGCGGGCGTCAACGAAGCACTGGGCGGTCACCATATCATTCCACACGAATTGTGGGACGAGTTTGGTTTTTCGGAGGGCGCTCGAGAGATTCTTGACAGCGGGGATGCACGGATAAAAACACCTCGCGCTCACGGCACGCACGGCACGACGGCGCATGGCAGGAAGACCGGATACACAGGTCATGTTCGCGACGAACTTCACAAGCGGCTAAAGAAGTTCCGCCGGAGGCACAATGTCCCGAAAGGTGTGTTGTCTAACGATCTCCAAGAGAAGTTCGCAAAGCAGATGATCCGCAACTTTAATCCGAAGCTCAATCCGAAAATGAGCAACAAATTCATTTTGGGATTTAACAAGCGCGTAGGGCTAGGCCCTAAGAAACTAAAGAAATGGTTTGATAAAACGGGACGCAAGTATAAGGTCCGGAGGTACCGCAAAGCGGTTGTGACCGTTAGGTCTGGCATAGCAGGATTGTCTCTCGCTGCCAAAAGCAGCAAGGTCGTCTCGCGAATTGCGAAGTTTGGAAAAGTACCGGTGATCGGACTAATCGTCGCCCCCTTCACGGCCGGTATTGCCTTTAGTTCCGCCCGCGCGGACGGTTATTCGAGTGTGGATGCTGCCGCGATCGCGGCTCTGGAAGTGGCGAATCCCCTTCCGGTCGGTTACGAAGAGGGGAAAGCCGTTGGGGAGGCGGTGGACTCAACGTTTGAAGGGGCTCACCTAATCGGTAGCGGACATGCGTCCTCGAAACAGCGTGCTAGCGACGTGAAGTTGATACGAGACCTGTCCAAAAAAAATGAGACGATACGATTTCTTAAGGAACTCTCTAAAGGAAAAGAGAACCGACTGACTCGAAAGCTGTTTAAGAGCGCTTCTGAAGAGGAACTCGTGGCATCGCGCGTCGCCCAGAGCGCCAGGGACCGGCAACAAGTCGTCGCCGCAATGGCGGCCGCCGATCTCATTGGTCGCGAGGGGAGAGTCGCAAGTGAAACGCTAGAGAACTACCAAAAGGAGTTAGAGCGGGAAGCGTCTTCTGACCAGCAGTTGGCGGAGGATGAAAGGCAGTTCATCGACGAGGGACCGGAAAAGATTGCGTCCAACACTGAAAAAATTACGGCTTTGAACGCCGAAGTCGACCGTATCGAGGACGGGCTTGCCCGTGGGATCGACTATCATGGTGGTATTGTTGCCAAGGTGGCGTCGTATCGTAACAGGTACATGAAGACGAGGCATCGGCGCGTGGATCCCGGCGACGACTCAAGGGCCATTCGGTTGTATCTTAAGCGTTGGCTTCCTGAGTTCATGGCAGAGCAAAGGAATATGGATCTTGTGCGCCGTTTCGGTGGGCGTGGTTCCAGGGCCGCCGCGCACGCGCCTCTGGAAAGAATTATCGAGGCGGTAACCGAACATTGTAACGCGGTCGTCGCTCGCGCAACGAGTGAAGCGCAGCAATTGATTGCCGAAAGGAAGGGCGAGATTGTCAGATTGCAGGCGAGCACGTCGGGACTTCAGCGAGGAATCGCCAACGCGCAAGAGAATCTTGAAACGATTTCGTTGCGTCGAAATGAGATTCGCACGCAACTGAATCTGACAAAAGAAACGATCAAGGCCTTGTTTGAAGCAAGGCGACGCGCAGACCAACGATATAACAGCGGTGCCCGCAGATTGTCGCGACTCGACGCAGCCGCGAGAAAAAAACGCGAGGAGGAGTAGCCATGCGTAGACTTCCAGTTGCGGTAGATAGAAAGCACGGCTATGTGGATGAACATGGTGAAATTGTGATTCCGTTGCAGTACGACATCGCGATGGAGTTCGCCGAGGGCGTTGCGCCGGTCTTCCGACCAGGTGAAGAGACAGTCGAAATCATCGATATGGACGGGCGTGTTCAAGGAAGGTGTCCCAATGTGGAAACCTATTCGACGTTCTCTCAAGGTCGGCTGGATTTTAACGTGGTCGATGAAATGGACTCGAATGGATTTCTTGATGTTAAGGGGAAGGTCGTCATTCCACCTACCTTCGGCGAGGTGTCCAGTTTTGAAGACGGACTGGCGACCGCTCGCGTAAAACTAAAAACCGGCGTGATCGATTTGGCAGGCGATTGGGTCATCAAGCCCCAGTTCGACGACCTATGGACGTTCAAGACGGGGGAAGAGATCACAGCATTCGAGCAGAAGGGAAAATGGGGGCTTGTCAATCGCGGGGGCGAAATTTTGATCCCGCCAAAATATGACTACGCCATGGGAACGTGTGAGGGGATCACCCCGGTCTACGAGGCGACGGAAGATGCGTCCCGCTACGGTTTTGTGAATGCCAAAGGCGAATGGACCGTACCGCCTACGTTTCAAAAATGCGGAACGACTTTCAACGAAGGTACGTTGCCGGTGGAATTCGACGGCCAGTGGGGCGTGGTCGACGTGAACGGAGAATGGGTCATCCCGGCAAAGTATACCTGTACGAATGCATTTTACGACGGGCTTTGTAACGTCTATGTTGGCGGTCGTCGAGACTTGAATTATGACTTGCTTGACGGAGCGACTGGTTTCATTAACCGAGATGATGAATTGGTCATCCCGGCGCAGTTCGACAGCGCCTTTGATTTTGAGGACGGAGTCGCGCAGGTTGAAGAATTCCATACGGACTATGACGCCGATGAGGGTGAATTGATGCAGCCGAAGACAGGCTGGATCGATCGCACCGGCAAGTACATCTGGAAACCGACACTGTAATATCGCCTGGTAAGAAATATGGTGTCAGCCAGCAGAGAGCGGTAGTTTTCGGTCACCGCTTTCTCAATAGGAGACACGGCGCATGGATGCCTCTTTGTGGACCTGCGCTGAAGAAAATGCGGAAGAAACCGACAGCCAGAATGCAATTCTATTCCCATTATTTTAGTGACATAGAGCGACACACCGGTAAGTTATTAAATGATACCGTTTGAGTGGTTTATCAAATCCGTGCTCTTTCCCGGATGCCGACAATGATGCAGTGGCGGCAACTTACGAATCAGACCGACGAGCAACTCGCGCGGCTTGACGTGGCCGAAGTCAATCTGGCGTGCGCCGTCGGTTTGCCGAGGACGGAGGGAGTTGAAGAGGCATTTTGTCGCCAAACGCTTGATGGTTGGGCGGGACGTGCGTCGGCCGCGATGCGCCAATGGGAAGGCGATTATCGACAACAGCCGGAACGATTCGAGCATAGCTGGCCGCGCTATCTGGCGATGACGCTCCTCACCGTTCTGAATCGTCACATAGGGATCGGCTATCACCCCCATCTAAAGGTCCCGGAGCCGGACGCCGTGTTTCATCCGGACCAGACGTTCATTCATTCCCTGCTGACCGAAAAACTGGGCACATGTGCCTCGATGCCGGTTGTGGTCGTGGCGGTCGGGCGGCGAATGGGTTTTCCGCTTAGGTTGGTGTCGTCGATCGAGCACATGTTTGCCCGATGGGACGATCCGGACGGCGAACGATTCAACATTGAGTGTACGTGCGGCGGATTCTTGTCGCACTCCGACGAGCACTATCTGACGTGGCCGCGTTCGGTTTCGCGGGAGAAAGCGGAAGGGACTGTCTGTCTCGATTCGTTTTCACCGCGAGAGGAATTGGCATCGTTTTTAGGCAATCGCAGCTGTCATCTCTGGCAGCTGGAGCAGCGAGGCGAGGCGATCGAGGCGATGGCCTATGCGGCGCAATTGGCCCCACGTAGTAGACCTTATGCCGAACGGGTAGACCGGATGCTTGGCTGTTGGCATTATCGATTGACGCTGCGCGTGCCAGTCGCGTTTTACGAGATGACGCTGAACATCGACGAGGGCGAAGGCCCACCGCTTTCGCCTCGTCAGGAGCATACCTACTATGCCTGCCGATTCGCGGAGCATTGGATTGAACGATACCAGAGAGTCCCCTCGGGCAAAGTCGTTTCGCCTGCGCATCGCGTTCCCGATCATGTGGTGATCCGCCGCGGTTAATTTGATCACGAAGCGTCGCGACACCGCTGTTTCGGCGAAGATTTTTTCTCATTTGCCTTGCGGCCGACTCGTCCGTAAAATTCTCACGGAGTTGGTGTGTGCTGACTTCTTGGTGCAACGTAGAAAGCACCGACTTGCGACGTTTGATTTGGAATTAGGTGATTTGGAATTTGGAAAATGATGGTACCAAGCATGCCGTACTTGCGTAAACTATCGCCGTGGGAATTTCCTGAAAGTTTTCGCTTGAATGAGAACTTTTTTTCGGGGGTGGTCTTTTTTGATTTCTGTGCTGAAATATATTCTTTAT
>Ga0114996_10000939_pt1 | contig 40040 bp, 42 predicted proteins | sample ArcticOcean_MG_C_4_FD_87039 | JGI IMG/M metagenome (GOLD analysis project Ga0114996, IMG submission 87039) | Marine microbial communities from western Arctic Ocean - ArcticOcean_MG_CB4_134 | ecosystem: Environmental > Aquatic > Marine > Oceanic | place: Arctic Ocean: Canada Basin | collected... | reverse complement strand
GTGCTGACGGCCATTCAGGAGGATGTGAATGTCCTGGGCATCAGCAGCCTTTCAGGTGCCCATCTTACCCTGATCCCGAAAGTGCTGGAGGGATTGAAGGCCGAAGGGGCCAACGACATCCTTGTCTTGGCCGGAGGGATTATTCCGGAGAGTGACCGGGAAACCTTGAAGGCGAAGGGTGTGGCGGAGATTTGGGGTCCCGGTACGTCGATGAACGAAATCATCGACTATATCAGGATGAAGATGCAGGGATGAATGATTCATTGATTATGGAAGGATGACCGAAGCGCGATGATGAATTCGACAACGATCATACGAGCTGAAAGACGATCTAATGCCGTGTTAGCAAATGACACCGTATTCCTCGCGCCTCCGATCGACATTTCGAATGGACTCAATGTGACGATGCTGAGCGCGATACCCCGGCCACCCCTGCGCGTCAGACTCAGCGTGCCTGCCCCGGAGCCTGCCCCTGCGTAGTCAGGGGTCTCGCCGAAAGGGCCGTCGGTGCTGCCATCGAGGAATACAGTCTGACTTTCGAGACGCGGCACTATACAGGGATTCCTGACGACACGTTTTGCGTCTCGCATTTCGCTACTGGGTCATCCACTCCCCGAATGAAGAGGCAGAATGATCAATTCGACGACTATACGAGACGATAGACGATCGAGACGCGGGTTGCTGAAGACACGCTTCGCGTTTTGCGTCTCGCGTTTCGCTACCCTGTGACCCCACTCCCCGACCTGGCAGGCGCTGTCCTACGCGGCGATGTTCGCGCCTCTGCTAAGGCGATGTCGTTGGTGGAAGCAGGAGGCGAGCGAGCGTCGACGCTGCTTCGCCAGCTCTATCCCAGTTCAGGTCGCGCGCGCAGAATTGGGCTGACTGGCCCTCCGGGCGCAGGCAAGAGTACTCTGGCGGGGAGGCTGGCGTCGCGGTTTAGGGCAAATGGCGAGGCGGTGGGCGTCCTGGCGATCGATGCCTCGAGCCCCTTCACCGGCGGCGCCCTGCTGGGTGACAGGATTCGAATGCAGCACCTTGCCCACGACCGTGGCGTTTTTATCAGGAGCATGGGGAGCGGCGAGTCCCAGGGAGGTCTAGCGGCTTCATCACTCGATGTTGTCCGCGTGATGGAGGCCATGGGAAAGGACGTTGTCCTGCTTGAAACGGTGGGCGTAGGGCAGACGGCGATCGACATCATTTACCAGGTGGAGACGACCGTGGCGGTACTCGTTCCCGAGTCTGGTGATGAGGTCCAGTCGATGAAGGCCGGCCTCCTGGAAGCGGCGGACATAGTGGTTGTGAACAAGGCCGACCGCCCCGGGGCAGATGGGCTCACGATGGATTTGATCGATTCGGCATGCTGCCGAGGCAGTTGGTGTGTGCCCGTACTGAAGGTGAGCGCCGAATCCTCGGAAGGCGTCGACGCTCTGCTGGAGCAGATGGAGAAACATGCACAGCATCTGGACGCAACAGGGGAAGGGGAGGCGAGGCGTACGGAGCAGCTGCGTCGGGAACTTCTGGGGCGGGGAGTGGCTGACGGAACCGTGGAATCGATCCTTAGCAAGATCCTGGCCGGCGAGGGGACACCTTATGACGTGTTTGGGTGACAGCTGCTATCGAATGAAGTGCGCCACGAAAACTGGCTCTTCGTGGATTTTGGTGGGAACGTTGGGCTAATACCGGAGACGCTTTGTTGGAGCCTACGTGTTGGGTGCCTCCGGCGGCCCTATTTCTTTTGGAACCCCGCAAAAGAAATAGGGGAAAGAAAACGGGGCCTACTTCGAGCGGGGACTCGAAAGTCGCCGCTCTCAGCACTTGCGCCTCGCTCCCTTCGTAGCTCTGGTTGACTTTGCAGGCGCCGGGCAACCTGTGGCCGCGTCACCATCGGTGGAGGAGCCGAGATCCGGGCAGTCCGACCTCCTCCCGCCCCTATGCCCACCGGGACCCGCCTCCCAATGCTCCCCCACGCGTTGCTGGAGAAGGACAGAGTGTCCACCACATTCCACGAACAATCCGAAAACGTAAAAGAGGGGACGGCGATATCATGGCCGTCCCCTCTTTTTATATAGGCAAGGTATTGCTTCTGATTATCCCAGGTTTTTAAGGGCCTCTTCCACATCTTCGGAGTTCTTCGACTCGATAATGGTGACTCCCTGCTTCTCGCAGAAGCCGCGGATGCTGTCGGGAGGCGGTTTGAAGAACAGGAGAGCAAGGTTCGGGTGGTCACCACTCTTGAGGAGCATTTGCAGGAACGCGAAACGCTCTTTGGCTTCATCCTGCGCGCCCAGTTGAATGAGGACGACGTCGTAGCTCTTTGACTGGGCGACTGCGCCTGCGGTAGACGCTGTGGCGTCGAGGATGACGGCCTCGGAGAATCGGTTGCGCAGCGTTGTGCCCGTATTGCGATCGCCCAGGAAGAAGACTTTGACGGCGCTGTGTTCAGCCGTTTCCTCGTGATAGTTAGACGGGTTCCTCAGGCGGTCGAGCATGTGGAGGAAGCGCTTGTGCCGCGTGATGATTTCTTCTTTATCCTGTTTTGGCGTGTAGGAGTAGTCTCCTACCGTAAGGGCTTCCACTCTTAACTCCGGCGTAAGCGCCATGTGGATGTGCATATACCCCGGGTAATCGCCCTGGAGAAGTCTGGCGTAGGAGGCGGCGTCGGTAGTGGCTGTAGACGATGCCGGACCCTTCCTTATCGCTCTTCTCCTCCATTTTTCCCCATTCGACTTCCGCCTCATTCAGACACGCCGCAAGTTCCTTAAGGTTAGCCTCGTCTCCTTCGGTTACCCCATCCAGAAGCGCCCTGGTCTGCTCGGGGTTGGGCACTTCCTCGACGATGCGAAGGGCCGTATTCTGCAGGCACTGGACGCGTCGGATAATCTCTTCTCCGCCCATGTCGGAAGAGACGAAATCATCCGTTAATCCCAACTGCCTGTCGCCGATGGCTTGCGTGCTGGCGACCAGGATCGAGGGTAGCTGAGGTACGCTGGCCGAGACGCTCTGGACGACATCTTCGCCGGCAGTAAGGTCGATGAGGATACAGCCGTTTTCGGGCCGCTGGTTGCCCAGTTCTTCGCAGTCGATGCCCTCGCCGTTGAGGAGGCGGGAGATTTTCCCCAACGGGGCGTCGCCTTTGGAGTCTCCGACACGGTACACCTGCATATAGCCCATCAGGGAAGTCCTTGGATACGGATGAGGGAGTTGGATGCGGAGATGGATGACCGAAGTTGGATGCGCAGATAAAAATAGGGGGAGGGGGGGGAGAATGCAACAGGGAAGGGGAGTGGCAGAGGGCAAAAGGCAGAGGGCAGAGATAGGGCGGACGGCGGACCGGAAGGCAAAAGCTGACAGAGGGAGGTTTATCGTGGCTGCGAGAGTCTCCGGATCTGACCCTTATCGTTGCTTTTCTTGACTTTCTTGGGGCGGAAGCTGATCTTGTATCCTCCAATTCGTCCAAGTTGCTGAGGAAACTGCAGTTATCAGCTGTCAGTTGTCAGCAATCAGATAAACAAGACCAAGACCCCGGATCCAGTTCCTTGAATCGAATCTTCCTTTGTCTTATGCTGGTAGGTGTCGCTGCTTGCGGGGATAGTGCGGGTAAACGGCCAGAGGGGAAAGGCTTCCGTGTTGTGATGGTGATGGATATGGCCGGCCTGGGCGACAAGGGCTTTAACGACGCCGGTTGGCAGGGTGTTCGGCGGGCGGTGGAGGAGCTGGGCGTCGGTGGAAAGTACCTCCAGTCTGCGGAGCAGGCTGACTATGTGCCGAACCTGAATCTGGCGGCCCAGCAAGCCGATGCTGTGTTGGCGATGGGGTTCCTGATGATGGACGCGGTGAAGAAAGTAGCCGCACTGCATCCAGGTACGAAGTTCATTTTCGTCGACGGCCGGCTGGACGGCGCGAATATTTCCAGCTACGATTTCAAGGCTCAGGACGGCGCGTACCTGGGGGGCATCGTTGCGGCCATGGTGACTCGGACGGGGAAGGTGGGTACGGTGATCGGGATGGACATCCCGCCTGTGCGTGCCTACGAGGCGGGATTTATGGCCGGGATCGAAACGGTTCGAATTCTCGAGAAGAAGCCAGTGGGCTACATGTCGGCCAACGTCGGTGACTTCAACAATCCGTCGCGGGCAAAGTCGCTGGCCCAGGGGATGATCGGTCGGGGGGCGGATGTGGTCTTGCAGCTGGCGGGCAACTCGGGGCTTGGCGTGATTGAGGCCACAAAAGACGCCGGCGACTCGGTCTATGCTATCGGGGCGGATCTGGATCAGGACGACCTGGCCCCCGGAAAGGTGCTGGTGAGTATCCTCAAGCGAATCGACGTTGCCGTATTCGAAGCGATTCGATCGGCGGTGGATGGGCAGTTCCAGCCCGGGCATCACCTACTAGGCCTGGCCGACGGGGCGACGGGGCTGAGCCGGATGGAGCATACGCGTCACCTGCTGGGGAATAGGGCGGAGGAGATGCTGAGAAAGGCGGAGGAGGGGATCCTGAGCGGGGTGATTGAGGTGCCGGGGAAGGTGGAGGAGGTGGAGGCGTTTGAGGTGCCGAAGCTATGACACAGAAGGCAGACGGGAAACGGCAGACGTCAGTCATCACTGCCACACCATCCTTCGGATGGTTCGCAGCATGGTTGTCAGGGGTCAGACAGGCAAGGTCTACGGCAGGCGGCGGATCGACCTTCGCCAAGCCTCTGGCGCTGATGACGATATGACCTGGCTGAGCAAAGGGTGTTTGTAGATGGCGCGACGCGTCTACCTGGTGGCCGGCGCACGGCCCAATTTTCCGAAAGTGGCGCCGCTCTGGCTGGAGATGAGCCGGCGGCCGGATGCGTTCGAGCCGCTTCTGGTGCACACGGGCCAACACTACGACCGTAAAATGTCCGATATTTTCTGGGAGCAACTCGAACTTCCTCCGCCTCATCGGGCCCTGGGTGTCGGATCGGGATCTCAAGCCGAACAGACAGCCCGGACGATGGTGGCGTTCGAGAAAGCACTGCTTGAGGATAAGCCCGACCTTGTGGTGGTGGTAGGTGATGTGACGCCAACTATGGCCTGCGCCGTCGACTGCGCCAAGCTGGGGATTCCGGTTGCACACGTGGAAGCTGGTCTGCGGAGCTGCGATCGACGGATGCCGGAAGAGATCAATCGCCTGCTGACGGACGTTGTCTGCGATCTGTTGTTGACGACGTCGAGGCAGGCGGGGGACAACCTGAGAGCCGAGGGCATACCTGAGGAGCGGATTCATTTCGTCGGGAATGTGATGATCGATTCGCTCCGGCGGTTGGAGCCGAAGGCGGACGCTTCGGATGTCCTGAAACGGCACGGCCTTGAGACGAAGGGCTACGCGCTGGTGACGATTCATCGAGCGTCGAATACGGACGATGACGATGTTCTCCGGGGGCTTCTGGAAGCGCTTGGTCGAATCCAGAAGCAGATTCCGATCGTGTTCCCGATCCACCCACGAACCGTAAACGCTGTGGCGCGGATTGGTCGTTCAGACGCACTTTCCAGGATGGTGAATCTGAAGCAGATTGGCCCTGCCGGATATGTCGATTTCCTCTGCCTGCAGAAGAACGCCCGACTGGTGCTGACCGACTCGGGCGGGGTTCAGGAAGAGACGACGGTGTTTGGAACGCCATGCCTGACGATGCGTGAGAATACGGAACGGCCGGAGACGGTAGAAGTGGGGACCAATCGGTTGGTAGGGTTGGATCCTGATGCGATTGTGATGGGGGTGGAGGAGGTGTTGGAAGGGGCGGTGACGGGGAGCGTGCCCGAGCTCTGGGATGGCCGGGCGGCAGGACGATGCGTGGACGTTTTTTCAACCTTTCTGTAAACGGATGAATACCTAATGGCTTCAGACCAGGAAATCACGTCTTCAGGCGAAGAGGACTCCCGCCCCATTCGCCACGAGGACGAGATCGATCTGATCGACTACGTTGAGGTGATCGTTCGTCGTCGGTGGTTGATTATCTGGGGAATAGCGCTGTTTTGCGCAGGCGTCGTATTGCAGCAGAAGATCTCCCCGACGGACACCGAGTATGTCGCGGAAGCCAATCTCGTGGTGCTGGACACCCATCAATTCGATCCGACATCGGGTAAGCTCGTACCGCATCAGGTGAGCGTGAACGCCCTCCACTCGTATCAGGTTGGGCGAAGGGTGCTGGAGCACAGAGTTGCCATAGGGCTGAAAGGCAGGATCGACACGATCAAAATTAAGGACTACTTTCAGAATGCTGAAGGGACATAAACGCTTAGGCAAATGCTCGAGAGTGTCAGGGGCATTGCTGAGTTCAAGGATAGCAACGGTGGCATAATCAGCATTTCGGTTACGAACCAGTCCGACAGCCTCGCGGCGGGCGTGGCGAACGCTTATTTAGATGCCTTCATATCCTATTACAGAGATGAGCAAGTCGAGGACCTTAAGCGGGAGCTTGCATTCACGGACTCCCGCCTTGCAGAAATAGAAGCTGAAGTCCGCTCCATGGAAGATTCGCTGTTTGCGCAGGAACTGGAATTCGTTGACAGACGCACGGCGGAACTTCAAGGTGAGATGGAATCTGCTGAAGACGCACTGTATAATTTCAAACGCCAGCATCAGATACTGCCCGATGACAGTATAGAGCTCGAGAAATTGTCGCGCCGCCTCTCTCGTTTGCAGTTGCTGGTTGATCAACGGACGGCCCTGCACACCAACCTGCTTTCTCAACGCGAGCAGATCAGGCTCAAACACGCTCATCTGAAACTCCCGGGGGTCGGAGCGGTCCAGGAATTTGTCGTGGCGGCAGCAATTGCTCAATAGCCGGATTGCAGTCTATAGGAATCTTCTGAATCAGCGGGAACAGCTCCGCCTTGAAGCACAGAGCACCGGCCCTGAATTAGAAGTCGTTAACTATGCGTCTGCCGGGGATGCCAAGCCTGCAGGGCTCGGACTCCGACAGCGCATTGGTCTTGCCGCGGGCGCCGGATTGGTTGTCTTCGTTTTCCTGGCTTTCGTCCTGGAATTCCTGCAACGTAACAGGAATACGGGGCGAATGGAGCCTGTGTTGAAGGAACTCCGTGGCGATTGGCTATTTGGATGGATGATGCGGAAGAAGGACTAACACTTGGGACAGGTATGAAGAAGGCGCTGATAACAGGTATCACGGGCCAGGATGGATCGTACCTTGCGGAACTTCTGCTTGAGAAGGGCTACGAAGTCCATGGGATAATCCGTAGAGCAAGTACGTTCAATACGGCCCGGATAGATCATCTCTACCGCGATCCGCACGTCAACGGGGTTCGCCTCTTCCTCCACTATGGTGATATTTCAGACTCCACAAACTTGATCCGGTTGCTTTACAGGCTGAAGCCGGACGAGGTTTATCACCTGGCCGCTCAGAGTCATGTGCGGGTGAGTTTCGATATTCCGGAGTACACGACCGACGTTACAGGAGCCGGCTCTGTGAGGATACTCGAAGCTATTCGGGAGACGGGCATTGAGACCCGGTTCTATCAGGCTGGCAGCAGCGAAATGTTCGGCCTGGTCCAGGAAGTGCCGCAGCGGGAAACGACCCCGTTCTATCCTCGCAGCCCGTACGCCTGCTCCAAAGTGTTCGCCCACTGGATTACGGTGAACTACCGGGAGAGCTACGGGATTTACGCCTGCAACGGTATCCTGTTCAATCACGAGTCTCCCCGAAGAGGAGAGACATTCGTGACCCGGAAGATCACCCGTGCGGTCGCCCGAATAAAGGCGGGACTGCAGAACGAGTTGTATATGGGGAACCTGGACTCGAAACGAGATTGGGGCTACGCTCCAGAGTACGTAGAAGCCATGTGGCGAATGCTTCAGCAGAATGAACCTGGCGACTACGTTATCGCCACGGGTGAAACCCATACGGTGAAGGAGTTTCTCCAGGAAGCTTTTGGCCACGCGGGTCTGAACTGGGAAGACTACGTCAAGTTCGACGAACGATACCTGCGCCCGGCCGAAGTGGACCTCCTGATTGGAGATCCGACCAAAGCGAGGGAGGAGCTTGAATGGTCATCAACAACGACCTTTCCAGATTTGGTCAAGCTGATGGTGGATGCAGACGTGGCTCTTACTGACGTTTGATGGCCGAGCAGTTGCAGAACACTTCGATGTCGCCCTTGACGCAACCTCAGGTAGCACTCTAACTCCACACCCAGGAAGCTTCAATCCGCAACGATGGGATTCTGGTCAGAAAAGAGAGTGGCCGTAACCGGTGGGGCCGGGTTCCTGGGATCGGTGGTCGTCCGAAAGCTTTTGGACCGAGGTTGCGACCCGGTCGTTGTCAGAAGCGCCGACTACGATCTTCGAACGTGGGATGCCGTTGAGCGAATGTATCGTGACGTCGAACCGGATGTTGTGGTTCATCTTGCGGCCTCAGTGGGTGGGATCGGCGCCAACCAGCGAAATCCAGGTTCCTTTTTCTATGAGAATCTGATGATGGGCGTTCAGTTGATGGAGCTTGCCCGTCTGAATGATGTTGAGAAGTTCGTCGCCATCGGTACGATCTGTGCGTATCCGAGGGACACGCCGGTTCCCTTCCGAGAAACCGATCTTTGGAACGGCTATCCAGAGGAGACGAATGCGCCCTATGGCCTGGCGAAGAAGATGCTTCTGGTCCAGTCGCAGGCTTACCGCGAGCAGTACGGCTTCAGGTCCATCTACCTGCTTCCGGTGAATCTTTATGGTCCGGGGGATAATTTTGACCTGGAAACGTCGCACGTGATTCCCGCCATGATCCGGAAGCTCGAGGAAGCGAAGTCGACCGGATGTGAAGAGGTGGTTTTCTGGGGAGACGGATCCCCTACCAGAGAGTTCCTCTTCGTTGATGACGCGGCGGAGGGAATCACTCTGGCAGCAGAAAGGTATGACGAACCGGAACCCGTGAATCTGGGCACCGGGGTTGAAGTCTCCATAAGCGATCTGGCGAATACGCTGAAGCCGATGATAGGCTACGAGGGTCGAATCACGTGGGATACGAGCAGACCGAATGGTCAGCCTCGCCGTTGCCTGGATGTCTCGCGTGCCAGAGAGCGTTTTGGATTCGAAGCGAAGGTGTCCCTGGAAGAGGGCCTTTTGCGCACGATTGACTGGTATCGCGGCCAACTGGCCCTGAGTGAGAGAAGGTATAAAGGGCGGATGGGGAGAGAATGACCGACCGCGCGTGCAGCAATCGTAGTGATCAGCCAGGGAAATTGCGACGCTTCTGGCACTGGTGGCTTCGCACTGCCGAAGTCATCGGCAATTTCCAGAGCCGTGTTGTTCTCACGCTCTTCTATGCACTCATCGTGATGCCGTTCGGGTTGGCCGTTCGGCTTTTCTCTGACCGGCTCCGTATCCGGGGCACGCGTTCATCCGGCTGGACGGACTTTGTTGCGCGGTGTTCGACGCTGGACCAGGTAAGGCAGCAGTACTGAGGAGAGGGGAGAGGGAGATGGGGGGGTAGGAGAGAAGAACCGCCAAGGTTGGCCTGAACTAATTGACTTGTTGGCCGGGCAGGAATAGCTTTAGCCGAGGAAAGAGGCGGAAGAAGCTGTTTGGGGGAAAAGCTCATCACTGGTGTTTCTCAGGCGCTGAACCGGAAACCGCCAGAGTCAACCTCGGGGGAAGCGCATCCATATGAAAGCACTCACATTCTGGAAGACGGTTACTGTGGATGAAGCCAATTTGCTGGAGAGCGTGATATCGCTCCTTGCCGAACATCAGATCTCGTACTGCCTGATCGGTGGCCAGGCAGTTAACGCATATGCCGAACCTGTCGTGAGTCTGGATGTCGATCTGGCGGTAGTTGCTGAAGAGGTCGCGGGAGTGGAGAGACTTTTGTCTGATGCCTTCGTAGTCGAACGCTTTTCCCACAGTCTGAATGTGACTCTCCCTGAGTCCGATGTTCGTATTCAGGTTCAGACGGATCCCAGATACTCTGAGTTCCCGCAGCGCTCGGCCATTCGAACCGTGCTTGGCATCCAGCTTCCGGTGGCAGATGTGACCGATCTTCTCCGGGGCAAAGTTTGGGCAGCAACGGATCCTGACCGGCGACCCAGCAAACGACAGAAAGATCTCGCAGACATTGCCAGGCTTCTGGAAGTTCGGCCGGATTTGAGGGCGAATGTACCTGAAGAGGTGCTGGATAGGCTGGTGAAATAGACTAAAAGCATTGGCGGGTCCTCGATCGCCGGATGGCCTTCTGACCCCTGCATTGACAGGGGCAAGCATCTGAAATCTGACCCCTGCATTCGCAGGGGCAAGCATCTGAAAGCTGCCTCCCACCTTGAATATCCTCGGCATCTCCTGCTACTACCACGACGCAGCCGCAGCGCTTCTCTCAGATGGCGACCTGATTGCCGCCGCCGAAGAGGAGCGCTTTTCGCGCGTGAAGCACGACTTCGGGTTTCCGAAGCTCGCCATCGACTTCTGCCTGAACCAAGGCGGGATTGCGGCGCAGGATCTGGATTACGTCGTGTTCTACGAGAAGCCCTTTGAGAAATTCGAGCGGATTCTGATGACGGCGCTCCAGACCTGGCCGAAGTCGTACAAAGTCTTCCGAGAGTCGATGATCACGTGGTTGGTGGACAAGCTCTGGATCCGGCATGCCATTCAGAGTGAGTTGGGGATTCCGAAAGAGAAGGTCCTCTTCACCCAGCACCATATGTCGCACGCGGCGAGCGCATTCCTGGCCTCTCCTTTCGAGGAGGCGGCGATCCTGACGGTGGATGGGGTGGGGGAGTGGGCGACGGCGACGTGCGGGGTCGGACGAGGGACCGATATCCAGCTCCATCAGGAGATCCGTTTTCCGCACTCGATCGGGCTGCTCTACAGCGCCTTCACGGCCTTCCTCGGATTCCAGGTGAACGAGGGGGAGTACAAGGTGATGGGTATGGCGCCCTATGGCGTGCCCCGGTACGTGGACAAGGTGTGGAAGGTGATTCGGACGTTCGAGGACGGGTCGTTCGAACTGGATATGGATTACTTTTGTTTCCACCACTCGACGACGCGGACGTTCAATAAACGGTTCGAGGCGCTGTTCGGCGACCCCCGGCCCCCTGAGACGTTGTTCTTTACAGATGCGACAGGTTTCCCCGGTTACTTCGGAAAGAAGCCCGGCAACTACGGTGAGTTGAGTCGCCTGAATCAGCACTATGCTGATATTGCAGCCAGTATCCAGAAGGTTACGGAAGAGGTCTTGCTGAATATGGCGCGAGCCGCCCGGCATCAGACCGGACTGGATGCCCTGTGTATTGCGGGTGGCGTAGGGTTGAACAGCGTGGCGAATGGTCGGATCTTGAAGGAGTCTGGATTCAAGAAGCTCTACATTCAGCCGGCAGCGGGTGATGGCGGCGGCGCTCTTGGTGCGGCGCTGCACGTGTATCATTCCATCCTGGGCCATCCACGAAAGCTGGTGATGAACCACGCCTACTGGGGTCAGGAATTTGGCGACGGAGAAGTCGAGGGTTTTCTGAAGGCCCAGGAGGTCGCCTTCGTGAAGGCGACCGGCGAGGAGCAGTTGATCTCGAGAACGGTGGACTATCTGGCAGCCGGGAAGGTGATCGGCTGGTTCCAGGGGCGCTTTGAATGGGGGCCGCGGGCGCTCCGGAACCGAAGTATCATCGCTGATCCGGGACGCGAAGAGATGAAGGATATCGTCAACACGAAGATCAAGTTTCGGGAGCCCTACCGCCCTTTCGCTCCGTCGGTGCTGGCGGATCGGGCAGGGGAGTATTTCGATATGGATAAGCCGGAGGAACAGGATCCCGCACGGTTCATGCTGCTGGTGGCCGACGTGAAGGAGGACAAGCGGGAGCAGATCCCGGCCGTGACGCACGTGGACGGCACCGGCCGATTGCAGACGGTCTTCGAGGAGACGAATCCCCTCTACTACAGGCTGATTCAGCGGTTCGGGGAAGCCACCGGGACGCCGGTGGTCTTGAACACATCGTTTAACCTGCGTGGGGAACCGATTGTGGCAACGCCGGAGAATGCCTATCGTACTTTCACTCGGAGCGAGATGGATGTGCTGGTGATGGGTAGCTATGTGATAACGAAGGCCTGACTGCCGGCAGAAGGCAAAGGGCAAAGGGCAGAGTTTTTTCTGCATTTCCTTTGCCCTTTGCCGGAGCATTCCAGATGTCATACTTCAAACGGGTTACCTCAAAGCTTGGAATCATGGGCGAACTCCTCGAGTTCTTCTGGGCCCGCAAGCTCTGGTGGATGATTCCGATGGTTCTGATGCTGCTGCTCTTCGGGCTGCTGATCGTTTTTACACAGGGGACGGCCGTTGCGCCGTTCGTCTATACATTGTTCTAGCACCAGTCTCAAGAAAGAATACCGAGGGTGGAGGAGTTGGGAAGGGTTATTGGGTCGGTGGTTAGTTGTGGCGTCGGGCCATAGCGGGCCGCCAGGGGCTGGTGAAGAGCAGGAGATGTGCAACGAGCTTTGCACGATTCTTTTAGACCATCTTGTAGGTCTTCCATAGATCGACCGCCGGTGGTGAGGTGCGGTAGACCTCAGGCCGCCGATCGATCTGGCGAGTTGGGCACAACAAGGGATCCCCATGCAAGAACGACCCGTCTATGACGAAGACGAAATCGATCTGGTTGAGTATGCAGAGGTGCTTGTCAGGCGCAAGTGGTTGATCCTCGCAGGAACGATTGCGGCGGTCCTGCTGGTTTACATCTCTGCAGGGATGAACAGGTCGCCCTCCCGATATGAAGCACAGGCGACCTTGCTGATCACACGGCCGGTCTACAAGACCGAACTGTCACCGGAGACTTTTGCGGTGGATGTTTACAGCGCGCTGGCTGGCGCCCAGGACCTGAAGCAGTTGATCATCGATTCGCTTCAGCTGATTGGTCCGGGCGGCGACCCGCTTCGTGTTACGGCACTGGACGCGGCCCTATCGACGGAGATTGCAGCGAAGAGCCCAGGATCGTCCCTTTTACACCTTAAGGTGGAAACCGCCGACTCGAGCAGACTGCCGCCAGTGGCAATCGCCAACGCCTGGGCCGAACTTTTCACACAGAAAAACAGCGGCATAAGCAGTTCGGAGACAGTGGGTTCCTTCGAGTTCATCCAGGAGCAGCACGATCTGTCCAAAGCCAAGCTCCTCTCTTCGGAGGAGGCTGCCCAGGCTTTTTCGGAACGTTACAGGACCGAATTGATGGAGGTTGAACTCTCCAACTTTCGGGTCAAATTGGAGAATTACACGAAGACGGTTTTCGAAAGGAAATCGGACCTGAAGGCGACCCGTGCTTCATTTCTGACGATTCTGCAGCAGACCCGGGAGGAGGAATCATCAGAAGGTGAGTGGCTGGGTCTGACTGAGGCCGACTTTGCCGACAGAGATCTTGCGAGTGACGCGGGGAGGCTGGTTGCCCTGAGAGATGCTTTGCGGGTGTCGGAAGCAGAGGTGCGGCGTTTTGAATCAGAGCATGACGTGGGGCTGACGCAGACGATTCTTGCGAGGAAGGAACAACAGGTTGCCGACTATGTCGAGCAGGTGTCGGCCCTGGAGGTGTCCGCTCAGACGATCGACGCGGCGCTCGAGAAAAACATCTGGAAGGATGGCGGTCGTCCAGGACTGCTCGACGCGCCCGCCTCCGCCTCCGATCAGACATTTCGGGAGATCCTGTCGCTGAGGGCCGGCTACAACGTGTTCGGACCCCGGGTGGTTCTTCTCCGGAAGAAGATCCGAAGCCTGAGATTGGAGATTGACAGCCTCCAGACGCTGGGTGAGGAACGAGCGCAAATGAGCCGCCCCCTGGCGCAGCGCAAGCAGATCCTGGCGGCCCAGTACGCTGCGCGCTACGAGCTCTATCAAACTCAGAAGGGTCAGGTCAACTCGCTGGGGGAGACGATTCAGCGTCTCGAAGCGGATGTTGCGTTCTACGGAACTGAAGCCGTTCGGCTGAAACGTGACTATTCAATCCAGGCCGCCGAACTGGAACGCCTTAAGATGAAGCGAGGGCTGTTGGACCGAGAGGTGGAGACGGCGAGGAACACATACGGCAAGTTCGCCAAGCTGCTCGAGGACGCCCGTGTAGCCAAGGCGCACCGGTCCGGGGACCTGAAGGTGGTGGCGAGGGCCATAGAGATGACGGTGACGGAGCCGGCAGGAGTCAGGAACCGGTTGATTTTGGCCCTGGGTGGAGGTCTGGTGTTATCAATACTCCTTGCCTTTTTTATGGAGTTCCTGAGTCGGGCGAAGGAACGGATGAGAGGCAGAGAGACAAGCGGGGTTGGGGGATAGGGGTTTGGGGTTCGGGAAAGGCGACAACCGATCTGCCGTTAATCGTGTTGAGGTGGGCGTGATGTCTTACATCAAGCGCGTGGCCGCCAGACGGTGGATGAGATGCAGGGGTTGGCGGATAGGGGTTTGGGGTTTGGGGTTCGGGAAAGGCGATAACCGATCTGCCGTTAATCATGTCGAGGTGGGCGTGATGTCTTACATCAAGCGAGTGGCCGCCAAACTTGGGATCATGGGTGAGTTGCTGGAGTTCTTTTGGGAACGGAAGCTGTGGTGGATGATTCCGATGATTCTGGTGCTGCTGCTTTTCGGGTTGCTGATCGTCTTTACACAAGGGACGGCCGTCGCGCCATTTATCTATACGTTGTTTTAGGTTGTAGAGCCATATAATCCAGATAACCTATTGTTATTATACTTCTTAAGTATACAGCACTCAAACGCCTCCACCCGTGAACGTTTCCTCAGGGAACAATTTCTCTTGTCATCCTGCACGGCCGTGTTTACTTTGGAAACGATTTTGGTGCCTGTTTTTAAGTGAGTTACTTTTGGTAACGATTGCAGGGGCATCCACCTCAACCGGGTTCGTCTGATGCGTATTATGGTCACGGGAGGCGCCGGATTCATCGGATCGCATCTGGTCGACGCCTTTGTCGCTGACGGTCACGAAGTGGGTGTCCTGGATGATTTCTCCAACGGCAAGGAGGAGAATCTGAATCCGGCAGCCGAGGTGTTCCGATCTGACATCTCAGACCCCTCGGTGGAAGAAGCTCTGGCCAGGTTCAGGCCCGATATCCTGAGCCTTCACGCAGCGCAACCGTCGGTTGTGCAATCGGTTCGGGATCCGGTCCATGACGCCCGCGTCAATGTCCAGGGAATGATTCGACTGCTGGAGGCGGCTGTAAAAACCGATGTGGGTAAGGTGATCTTCGCCTCCTCAGGTGGCACGGTTTACGGCGCAGCCGATTCGTTTCCGGTGAGGGAAGACGCTCCGCTGAGGGCCCTTTCTCCCTATGGGGTCACGAAGATCGCTGGCGAGCACTACCTGCGTTTCTACGGGAACGAATATGGTCTGCGGTTTACGATTCTGCGCTATGGGAACGTCTTCGGGCCCCGTCAGGATCCGCATGGGGAAGCGGGGGTCGTAGCGATCTTCTGCCAGAAGCTTCTGGACGATTTGGAAGCCTCGGTCTTCGGCGCCGAGCACAAGGGGGATCCGGGGTGCACCCGCGATTATGTGTATGTCGCGGACGTTGTTCGGGCGAACGTGCTGGTTCTGGATGGGGCAGATGGGGAGACGATAAATATCGGGACGGGTGTCGGCAGCACGACTCTGAGTGTCTATGAAGGGATCGCCGCCGCCCTGGGCCTGAAGCATCAAGCCCCGGCCTACGGTCCCCCGCGCCCCGGGGACTTGCCGCGGATGGTTCTGGATCCTTCGCTGGCAGCCGATCGAATCGGGTGGCGGCCGCAGACCGATCTAAGAACGGGCCTTGCCGAGTCGGCCAGGTATTACAAAAAAAAGAAATGAACATAACAGTGCTCTGCCATGTTCATGCTGTGCGCGTGAGGGTGATTTGGAAATCCTGAAACAGACCTCAGAAACCCGGGAAGACCTTGGGCTCCTTGCCGTTATGGAAGCCCTGGAGGACCGGCAGAGGATCACGCAGCGGGAGTTGGCCACCGAAACCGGCCTGAACCTCAAGAAGGTGAATCACTGCCTCCACAACCTGCTGGGAAAGGGCTTCGTCAAGTTCCAGCGGGTTCTAAATAATCCAGACAAACGGGCTTACCTGTACATACTGACGCCAGCGGGCGTAAAGGCGAAGTCCCAACTTACTTACCAGTTCCTGAAATTCACGTTGGATTTCTATAACCGGATGGAAGGGAAGCTTCGCCGGTGTCTTGATCAGATGATAGAAGCGGGTGTCGAGAAGGTGATTCTCTACGGCGCCAGTGATGTGGCTCGTATCCTTCTGGATCTGATTGGTGACGCCAATATTGAAGTTGTTGGGGTTGTTGATGACGGATACGATGGGCACGAGTTTCACGGCATATCAGTTCTGAAGGCATCACAATTGCGCAGCGCGACGTGGGATGGTGTGCTGATTACCTCTGTCGATAACTTCGAGGTTGCTGAGAAATGTCTCATCAGCTTGGGTGTGAAAAAGGAAGGTGTCTGGGTGCTTTCCTGAGGGCTCACATCCATTCCATATAGTATTCGTTAACTGAGTTGGAACCGTTCCTATCTCCGGCGCCGCTATGGCCGTTGATTTTGCTACCAGATCCACAGGATCTGATTCTGTAGCAAAGGACCAGATGACTTTGGGCAAGGGCTGCTGCTGATGACTGAGCGCGACGTCTATGTTGTACGCCCTTCAAAGGGCTTGGCTGGTTCATTTCGGCTGGGTGATATCTGGCAGTACAGAGAGTTGCTCTATTTCCTGACATGGCGTGACATTAAGGTTCGCTATAAGCAGACGGTCTTAGGCGCTCTTTGGGCAATCATACAACCGTTCTTTACCATGATCGTGTTTACCGTTTTCTTTGGCAAACTGGCGAAAATACCGTCTGATGGCATCCCCTATCCGATATTTGCATTCTGCGCACTCCTCCCATGGCAGCTGTTTTCATTTTCATTGACCCAATCGAGCAACAGCCTTGTCGCCGAAAGGAACCTGATTACGAAAGTGTATTTCCCCCGTCTGATCGTACCGATCGCGTCGGTGATTGCTGGACTCGTTGACTTCGCCATTGCCTTCGTTGTCCTGTTGGCGATGATGGTCTATTACGATATCGCGCCCACGACAAAAATCTTCGTCTTGCCTATCCTGATTGCGTTTGCCGTTCTCACGGCCCTCGCCGTCGGAATATGGCTGTCGGCTCTGAATGTGAAGTACAGAGATGTACGCTATACAATACCATTCCTTACGCAGTTCTGGCTATTCGCGAGTCCGGTCGCTTATTCAAGTTCTCTCCTGCCTGAAAACTGGCGTTGGGTCTATGGGATTAATCCTATGGCCGGCGTGATTGAGGGTTTCAGATGGGCGATGTTGGACAGGGAACTGGCGTTGAGTGGAATGGTGGGGATTTCCGTGTTGATTGTCATCGCCCTATTTCTGGGTGGGCTCTACTATTTCCGCAGCGTCGAACGTGTTTTTGCGGACATCATTTGAATCTGCAGCCAGGCCAAATAGAGCAATGTCTGTTACCGCTATACACGTAGAAGGATTGGGAAAACGGTACGAGATCGGGGCGACCCGCGAGCGCTACTTTTCGCTTCGTGACCGCGTAAGCCGCGCCGCTGCCTCACCCTTCAGATGGGTTGCGGGGGCTCTGAGAGAACAGAGGAACTCGGAGGAGACGAGTGAGATCTGGGCCCTTCGGGATGTTTCGTTCGATGTCGCGCCCGGAGAAGTGGTTGGCATTATCGGCCCCAACGGCGCTGGCAAGAGCACCCTCCTCAAAATCATCTCTCGGATCACCGAACCGACGGAAGGCTCTGCTGAGTTCCGGGGACGTGTGGGGAGCCTCCTTGAAGTAGGTACTGGATTTCATCCTGAGCTTACCGGCCGAGAGAATGTCTTTCTGAACGGCGCGATCCTTGGGATGGGCCGGGCAGAGATAGCTAGGAAATTCGATGAGATCGTTGAATTCTCCGGGGTTGAGCGGTTCCTCGACACCCCTGTAAAGCGGTATTCGTCCGGTATGACGGTCAGACTTGCGTTCGCTGTGGCGGCGCATCTTGAACCGGAGATACTGGTTGTGGATGAAGTGCTCTCGGTGGGCGCCGCCGCGTTTCAGAAGAAGTGCATGGGCAAAATGGAGGGCATCACGGGCGAAGGCAGGACCGTACTTTTCGTGAGCCACAACATGGCTGCGATACGAAGGCTCTGCCCGAGAGTCCTGCTTCTCGAACAGGGAAGGATCGCATTGGATGCGGAACCGGAGGTCGCGATCTCGCGATACCTGGATCGTAATCTCGGCCAGGGCGCGGTGGTCACCTCGGACAAGTTTGAAGGAGAGTTGCAGGGCGTGATTCGCAGGGAAGACCCTACGATTCGACTCAGGGAGGTAGGGCTCATGGACGGATCGGGGGTGGCGCGCAACACGTTCAATTCCGACGAAGCGATCCAGGTTTTTGTGGGTTACGACTGTCTGACGGCGGTCGATGACCTGCGCGTCGTTGTATATCTGGTCGATGAAGAGGACCAGCCCATCATCGTGACTCAGAATGTCGATGACCCATCGCAGGACGACTTCGCACGCACTCACCCCGGGGCTTACGTGTCGCGTTGCACGATTCCCCCGAATCTCATGGGCGGAAAGCGGTTCTATATCACAGTTCATCTAATACACCCCAAAGTCGAACATCTCATATTGAACAAGGTTCTGGGGGTCGAAGTTTCGTTCCAGGGCTATAACGGAAGGCACGAAGGTTGGAGCAGTGCGTTCCTGAGACCTGAACTACAGTGGGCAACACGAAAGCTGTCTGTTGACAAGAAGGGATGAATGGATAATCAGACCGTACTCGTAACAGGCGGCACGGGATCTTTCGGCCGGAAGTTTGTCGAAATCCTTACTAAAGAATATCGACCTAAGAAGCTCATCATTTTTAGCCGGGATGAACTGAAGCAATCGGAAATGCGCGCTCAGTTCGATGACCCCTGCTTGCGCTATTTCATCGGAGATGTGCGAGACGCCGAGCGGCTGAAGAGAGCATTTTATGGAGTAGATATGGTGGTTCACGCAGCGGCTATGAAGCAGGTATTGGCTTGCGAATATAATCCGTTTGAGGCGATCTTAACCAACGTCATCGGCGCTAAGAACGTGATTGATGCCGCGATTGACCAGGGTGTCAGGAAGGTGCTATCGATCAGTACGGACAAAGCGGTCAACCCGATCAATCTGTATGGGGCCACCAAGCTTTGTGCCGAGAAAATGTTCATTCAGGGAAACGCATACGCAGCAGATCATGATACCATAATGAGTTGCTCGCGCTATGGTAACGTCATGGGAAGCCGCGGGAGTGTTGTGCCTCTTTTCAAGAAACAGAGTGAGCGAGGGGTAGTCACGATCACGGATGCACGCATGACCCGGTTCTGGCTCACTCTTGACCAGGGAGTGCGGTTCGTTATCCGATGTCTTGAGATCATGAAAGGTGGGGAAGTCTTCATTCCGAAGATACCGAGCGTTCGCGTTGTGGATCTTGCCGAAGCGATTGCGCCCGGCGCCAAGCTAGACCACATCGGGGCATTGCCTGGGGAGAAGCTTCACGAAGCCCTGATATCTGCCGACGAATCGCGGTATGCCGAGGCCAAAGAGGATATGTATGTGATCCACCGACCCCGGGCCGATCAGTCGGCGGTCCATTCGGGCAACCGGTTGCCGGATGGATTCTCGTACGTGAGCGACGACAATCCCGACTGGTTGAGTGTCGAGCAACTCAGAACGATGGTCGAAGAGGATTAGGTGGGAGAGCGGTTGGCCATTGATGGGGGTGCGCCGGTAAGGGATGCCATTCTGCCTTACGGCCGTCATACTATTAGTGAGAGGGACATTTCGGCTGTCGTGGACGTCCTCCGGTCTGACAGGTTGACCACCGGACCCATGGTTGAGGTGTTCGAAGCGGCATTTGCGGGCAAAGTGCAATGCGGGTCAGCGGTCGCCCTAAGTAATGGTACAGCTGCACTTCACGCCGCGATGCATGCCGCAGAGATCGGCCCCGGTGATGAAGTGATTATCCCGACCCTCACGTTTGTGGCAACGGCGAACAGTGTGGGTTTCCAGGGAGGGACGCCGGTTTTCGCGGACGTCGACTCCCGCACGCTGCTCTTAGACCCAGTGGATGTCGAGCACCGAATCACGGACCGTACGAAAGCGATTGTCGGTGTCGATCTTGCTGGCCAGCCCTGCGACTATGGGATCTTGGAGGCCATGGCCAGGAAGCACGATCTGGTACTGATCGCAGACGCATGCCACGCGTTGGGTGGATCAGTCGAGGGACGATGTGTTGGTGCGCTGGCCGATATGAGTACGTTCAGCTTCCACCCGGTCAAACCGATTACGACCGGCGAAGGCGGAATGGTCACGACAGACCGTGAAGACTGGGCCACGCGAATGCGTCGATTCCGAAACCACGGAATTGACGCAGACCACAACCAGCGCGAAAGACAAGCGACATGGGTGTACGAGATGGATCATCCTGGATTCAATTACCGGATGACTGACATCCAGTGCGCGCTCGGGATCAGCCAACTGCAATGTTTGGACGCGTGGACTCTGAGAAGGCAGGACATCGCCCGAATGTACGATCAGGCGTTTACTGGTCTGGATTGGTTTGAGACGCCTCATGTGCGTCAGGGAGTATCCCACGCATATCACTTGTACGTGATTCAGTTGAATCTGGATACTTTGCGGGTGAGTCGTGCCGAGGTATTCCGGGCGCTTCGTGCCGAGGGAATTGGCGTGAATGTTCACTACATTCCAGTCCATACGCAGCCGTACTACCGAAATATGGTCCCTGCGCAGGATTGTCCGTGTTCTCTGGAAGTGTATGAGCGGATCCTAACTCTCCCTCTTTTCCCTACGATGCAGGATTCTGATGTTGGACATGTAATTGATGCTGCTACAAAGGTTTGCCAAGCTCTTGAGAATTGATGGTGAGTTAATGGGCCGCAGAGTGAAATTTGGATCGATAGACAACGTCTTTCTTTTCGGTGGGGGCTCTGTCCTCCTATCCGTGGCGGAAACTCTCAGCAAGAAGGGAGTACCCACCTTAGTGGTTACCAGTCCTCGGCAAGTAGACGAGATTCTGCCAGAGACTGGTAACTCATTCCTGCACGAATTGAGAAAGCTCGGTTTTGATGCAATTATCACCGAGAGCTTGAAGAGCTTATCTAAGAAAGAGTTGTCCATATCTCCGTCATCGCTTGGGCTGTCATTCGGCGCGGCCTGGATCTTCGGAGATTCGTTCATCAAGGCCTTCTCAGGGCGTCTCTTGAACTTTCACGGCCGAAGGCTCCCGCAGGATAGGGGAGCAGCCGGGGTTACCTGGGCAATCCTGCGCAGTAATAGAGTCGGGTACTGCTTAGTTCATCAAGTGGATGCCGGTATCGACACCGGTGCAATCGTGAAATACCGCGAGTTCTTCTACCCTGCATCGTGTCGAATTCCGGTCGATTTTCAGGCTCATTACCGAGCGGAGTTGAACGAATTTACCCGCGAGTTTCTTGACGATGTCTGGAAGGACTGCGGATTCTGCCTAACTGAACAACAAGAGGTTTTTTCTACCTACTGGCCCAGACTTTCGACTGAACACCAAGGATTCATCGACTGGTCTTGGAGTTTGGCTGATATCGAGCGATTTATATGCGCATTTGATGCCCCGTTTGCTGGCGCCTCGACATTCATTAATGGGGACCGTGTGCACCTCAGGGCCTGTTTTGCGGACCGCGGAGATGGTAGCTTCCATCCCTTTCAGACTGGAATTGTCTATCGCAAAAGCCCCCAGGCGATCTACGTTGCAGTTGGGTCCGGGAGTCTACTCATACGCAATGTCGTCACACCTGAGGAAGAAGATTACATCGCTAGAATTCGACTTGGGGACAGGTTCTACACACCTACCCAGTGCTTGGATGAGGCAAGGCGGTTTCGTGCGGTCATCACTTCCCGCGGGCTTGATAGTTCGAATTGAAGTTTCAGATCGATTCGTTCAAAGGGTTCTCACTTGAAAGTACTCGTGGTAGGAGGTGGATCGATCGGCAAGCGCCACCTCCAGAATCTCGGCAAGTTCGAAGGGATCTCTCGTGCTGTCGTCGAGCCTGATCGCGATCGCCGTATGGCCTTACTGCGGGATGACCACGTGGCCGGGTTTGATAACGTTGGCGATGGGTTGGGATGGGATCCAGATGTCCTCGTGATAGCCACGCCATCGCACCTCCACCTGGGACAAGCATCGGTCGCTGCCCGGCGTGGTTGTCACCTGTTTGTGGAGAAGCCCTTGTTTCACTCGGGTCAAGACGCCGAGGTTCTCATATATGAAGTCGAGGCCCGGGCGCTGGTGTCGATGGTGGCATGTAACTTTCGGTTCCATCCCGGTCCCGCACGGATCAAGGAAGTCCTGGACAATGGTGTGCTCGGACGAGTCTTTTTTGCCCGGGTTTACGGTGGATCCTACCTGCCGAGCTGGCACCCCGACGAAGACTATAGGAAAGGGTACAGCGCCAACGCCTCGATGGGCGGCGGGTGTGTACTTGATGGCATCCACCTGATCGATCTGGCACATTGGTTTCTGGGGGACATAGAAACGGTGACGGGAACCGTCGGCCGCGTGGGGGACTTGGGAATTGACGTCGAGGACATCGCCTCGATCGTCAACGTGCACGCGAGCGGTCAGCGTTCCGAAGTCCATATCGACTACCTTCAACGATTCCGGGTTCTCGGCTGTCATCTCGCCGGGTCAGAGGGGAGCGTGGTTTGGGACTGGGAGGTTCCGGAGGTTCGGCTGGCCACACTGGCACAAGGTGGGTGGAAATCGGAGATGCTTGGGAAGGGGTGGGAGATCAACCAGATGTATCTTGACGAGATGCACCACTTTCTAGATTGCGTCAGGCAAGGACGACAGACGTGCAATCCAATCAGGGAGGCCGCTAAGGTCACGAACGCGGCTCTTTCAGTCAAGAGATCGAGCGAGGAGCGTCGATTCGTTGAGGTATAAGAAGTGTTCCCGGTGAGAACGGTGATCATCATACAGGCCCGGATGGGATCTCGTCGCCTTCCCAAGAAGACCATGATGGATCTTTGTGGGAAGCCGCTGGTTCAACAGGTCTACGACCGTGCCAGAAAGGTGTCGACTGTTGATGAAGTTGTGGTCGCCACAACCGTGGATCGGTCGGATGACGAGATAGAAGCATTCTGTCGAGCCGAGCATATTCCTGTATTCCGAGGTAGCGAGGAAGATGTGCTCGACCGGTACTACCGGGCAGCCGCTCGGTACGACGCGGAAGCGGTGGTTCGGATTACGGGTGACTGCCCTCTTCTGGATCCTCTAGAAATCGAAAGGGTGCTCTTAGCGTTTTCGAGCGGGGAGTTCGATTACGCAAGCAACACGCGGCCGCCCCGGCTGCCGGATGGTCTCGATGCCGCGATCATGACTCGGGATGCGTTAAAGCGTTCCTGGCAGGGTGCGCGGCTACGCTCCGAACGGGAGCACGTGACCCAATACATCCGGAACCGGCCGGATGCTTTCCGAATCCTCGACGTGGGTTTTGATGAAGACTGCAGCGCGTATCGGTGGACGATCGACAGGGAAGAGGATTACGAATTCATCCGCAAGGTCTATGACGAATTGGCGAAGCGCGGACAATTCGGCCATCTGCCTGAGGTGCTCCGGATCCTGGAAGACAAGCCTGAGCTGCTGGAGATCAACACCCGATTGCAGCGCGATGAAGGCTTGAATACGAGCCTTGAAGAAGACGACAAGATCATTCTCAATTCAGATTTTACGCGAAGCAATAGCCTTCTGGAACGCGCCAAGCGTTCGATGCCTGTCGCAGCCTCTACCTATAGCAAGAGTTATCGCTATTTCTGCGAAGGCGCTATGCCCGCCTTTCTCAATCGCGGTGACGGGGGGCATGTTTGGGATGTCGACGAAAACGAGTATATTGACTATGTCGTTGCGCTGGGACCGATCTCGGTCGGCTACAACGATCCAAGGATCAACCAGGCCGTTCGAGACCAGCTAGAAAAAGGCATGTCGTTTTCTCTAACGACAGAAATCGAGCTGCAGCTTTCTGAGAAACTGATAGACCTTATCCCTTGTGCAGAGATGGTAAAGTTCGTCAAGAACGGATCGGACGCAACAGGGGCGGCGGTTCGCCTCGCACGGGCATTCACAGATCGAGATATGGTTCTTTGTTGCGGCTATCATGGATGGCAGGAATGGTACGTGGGCTCGACCCAGAACAACCTAGGGGTCCCGAATTCTGTGCGTGAGTTAACGCGCTCATTCCCATACAATGATCTTCCCGCTCTTGGCCAATTGCTATCATTGTACAAAGATCGCGTTGCAGCGGTGATTCTGGAGCCAATGGGGCTGGTGCCACCTGACGACGGCTACCTCAATGCGGTCAAGCAGATGACGCACGAGAATGGGGCGCTCCTAATTTTCGATGAAGTCGTCTCGGGCTTTCGCCTCGGGTTGACGGGGGGCCAGGGCTACTTCGGTGTTACGCCCGACCTCGCCGCCTATGGGAAGGCGATGGGCAATGGCGCTGCCATCTCCGCCGTCGTTGGGCGGAAGGATGTGATGTCTCTGATCGAGAAGGGCGCCTTTATTTCTACCACTTTTGGAGGTGAAACGCTCGCGATCGCTGCGGCCCTTAAGACGATCCAGATTCTAGAACAGGAAGATCCGTTTGCGCATTTCACGCATTTGGGGCAACTGCTTCTCGATGGTATGACGACCATCGTAGAGGATTACGACCTGACGGATACAGTTTCTTTCGAGGGGTTGCCCTACCATCCCGCAGTTCGTTTCAAGAATACGGGCAGCCTGGAAACAAACGATCTCTTGTCGGTTTTTCAGCAGGAAGCGGCCAGAAGGGGCGTGCTTATGCTGATCGTGCACAATTTTTGTCTTGCACACACAGAGGCCGACATCCGTCTAACGCTCGAGGCCTATCGTCACAGTTTTGGGGTCGTCAAAGAGGCCCTTACGTATGACTCTGTAGACGGGATTCTGCGTGGTGGAAAATTCTCGCCGATTTTTGCCAGGCGGAGCAATGCCTGACGGTCCAAGTGTCGTCATCCGTATGGATGCCGGTGGTCGCCTCGGGTTCGGTCACGCGATTCGTTGCCTGTCGCTGGCGCGGCGGTTGCGCAGTGAGCGTGGGGGCAACGTGTGTTTCTGGTCACGGTCTTTTCCGGCATTGGAGAGAATGTTCAGGAAAGACGGCTTCGAACACACCCTGGTACCCGATTCGACTAGTGAGGGTGATCTACTTCGGAATCTCGCCGATGCACATCCGAGCGCCGTCCTAGTGATAGACAGCTTGTATGATTACACTGCCAAAGACATCTTGCAGCTCGAAGACCGAGTCCATTCGGTGATGCTCCAGAATCCTTGCGACGGCGCGTTCCTGTGCGATTACGCGTTCTTTCCTTCGGCGAACGTGAGTGAGGAGGTCACCGGTGATCCGAGGTGGTCCTCTGCCCGCGCAAAGCTTTTGTACGGCCCAGAGTATGTGTTGATCAACGAGGATGTTCTCAGTCTTGTTCGGGCAGGTATAGGCGGCATCTCTGACCGGATTGTGATCACAACTGGGGCCAGCGATCCCGAAGGCGTTCTGCTGCGCGCGCTGCGGTGGCTGAATGCGAGCGATCTGAGAATGGATGTTCTAGCGATGCCAGGGTTCGATTTCTCGCACAGGAACGAATTGGACCATTTGCAGCAGGATTTGCGACCGAACATTCAAGTTAGAGATTTCGATCTGGCCGAGCTTTTCACTTCGCGCCTTGCTGTTTGTGCTTTTGGCGTGACGACCTACGAGCTTGTGTTCGCTGGTGTCCCCGTGATTACACTCGGTCACATCCGGCAGAATGACGTTAGTGCAAGGACTCTGGAAGAGCGTTACGGGTGTGTGCGCCATCTGGGGTTGCATTCCGAGGTGGCGGGTGAGGCGTTTCTTTCCTGTGTTTCCTCAATGTGGGGGTGCGATTCAGCGGTTCGAAGGCAGGTGCTGGCCGCACAGCGCAACCTGATTGATGGAAAGGGAATGGACCGTTTGATGGAGATCATCGTCAGACTCGGTACGCGTGAGCGGAAGTCTGGTTTGCCTTTGGCTGCAGGTGGAGGTCTTTCATGATGAACGAAGCTGGAACGTATGTTGTAGCCGAGATCGGTTCCAACTATGACGACGACCTGGACACGGCGGTCGAATACATTCGCGCGTGCAAAGAGGCTGGCGCGAATGCAGTCAAATTCCAGACGCTGAGTAGGGAGACGCTGATCGCGCCCCGTGTTCTTATGGAAGGGAAATGGATCGATCATCCGGGCTACGCCGGGTTCTCGAATCTTCGTCTCTCCGACAAGGCTCATTTTGAGTTGAAGAAAGCCGCCGATGAAGCGGGAATCGAGTTCTTCTCGACGCCCTTCTACCTTGAGGCCGTGGATCTTCTTGAGCAGGTCGGCGTCTCGACGTACAAGATCGCTTCGGGCGACATAACTTTCTATCCGCTCCTCGAGAAGGTCGGTCGGACAGGCAAACGTGTGATCATGTCAACGGGCGGGAGTTCGATGGCCGATGTTGAGAAAGGGGTTGAAGTGCTGCGCGCTGCCGGAGCAGCGGAGGTCATTCTACTGCATTGCGTGGCACAATACCCACCCGAGTGGGATGAAATGAACATCAGGGCGGTAGCGACCCTAAAAGAGGCGTTCGGTCTTTCTGTGGGGATTTCCGATCACACGCCAGGTAGTTTTATCGCGATCGCGTCCGTCGCCCTGGGTGCTACATACATTGAAAAACACGTCACGTTTGATCGATCTTTACCCGGTCCTGACCACCCTTTCGCGATGACAGTGTCCGAGTTCGCAGAAATGATCCAGCAGGTTCGGTTGCTCGAACGGTCTCTGGGCACAGGGGAGAAGGTTCCGGCCGCCTCGGAACTGGTAAAACAGCATCGCATGCGAAGAGGTGTCTACGATCCAGTGACATTTGAACCGCGCGACGGAACGGACGGCCTCTGGCTTCGGCCGATGGCAGTCGAGTTCTAATCGTGGTAAAAGAGCAGATCCCCGGAACATCTTCGGGCCGGCGGTGGGAATGGATATGAAGAGGCTTGTCGTGACCGGCGCCGGGACGTCGGTGATTATCAAGTTGGTGCACGCAATCAATAGGCATCAACCCACGTGGGACCTCGTCGGATTCGTCGACGACGATCCCGGGAAGAAGGGTGCCCTCATCCACGGTTACCCGGTCATGGGCGGATTGGATCTCTTGGCGACAGAGGATCTTGCCGATGCATACACCGTCTGTTTCATCTACGGCGGAAACATCCAGACCCGATTGCAGGTGATTGACCGGTTGGACGCGATGGACGCAACATACGCAACGCTCGTCCATCCATCCGTGGATCTGGATCTTGTGACTAGTGGCACAGACTGTGTGATACAATCGGGCAGCCACATTCAGTCAGATGTCGCGATCGGGGATCACTGCGGCGTGGGATTGGAAGCGATCATTGGTCACGATGTCAGTGTAGGTGACAAGGTCTGGATCGGTCCACGAGCGACGGTTCTTGGCAGAGTGAAGATCGAAGAAGGGGCGACACTGGGGGCGGGATGTGTCATCAAGGGAAACGTGACGGTAGGATCCTTCGCGATGGTCGGCATGGGTGCGGTGGTGGTGCACGATGTGCCAGCGGGAACCACCGTCTTCGGGAACCCTGCTCGGGTGATCAACAGGGGGGCTCTTGATACGCGTCACCCGTATTGAGGCTTGAGACATGTCAAAGGATACCGAAGGCGTTCTATACCGAAGTTCTGTGACTCCATGCTTTCTTGAGGAACGCAGTTATCTCCACGGTACCACGATCCTGTCAATGTTCGTGGATGCAGTCGGCGTTCAGTTCGATCTGGGCGCGGTGCAGACGTGTTTCCTGAAGCGATTCAGGATTCTGTCCGAGAACGACCGACAGGGAGAAGTGGTTATCACGGAGGGTGGCCACCGGTTGCCGGGTTGCGAGGCCGCGCGTACTCAAGCCGAGATGTCGTTACGGGTGGACGGCGATGACTATGGAGTCACCTATCTGGTCGGGGGATCGGGGATCGACTGCCGTGAACCCTATTCAGAATCCGAGATGGTCGGTTCCCACAGCCTCGCGGAACAAGACGTGATGCAAGTAAGAATGAAGGCTTGGGACCATTTCGAGTCGTGGATACGGGCGATCGTCGCGACGAACAAGGTGTTCTGCGAGCACCTGTTCGGACCCCAGCCCTATCGTTGGGTCTCCCTATCCAGCCTCGACATCGCCTTGATTCTGAGGTCCATCACCGAACAGCCCTGCGTACTAGAGCTCAGGCATACGAACTACAAGGCTGGGATCGGCGGAAAGAACTACGCCGTGAACCGGGCTCGGCTCGAGACGCCAGTGGGCGTGAGTGATTTCGAGATTTGCTTCTGTTACTGATTTCTGCGTGCGTAACGATCTCCATTGGGGTGTTGACTTACCATGTTCATATCGTACTACCTACCTGATGACGTCCGGCAGAACGCCGATTTGATGAATCGATTCGATTTTGACGAGGCGTTTCTCGACGAAAAAATCGGCGTCCGCACGCGCCATATCGCCTCATCCACACAGGGAACGTCGGATCTGTGCGTCGAAGCGGCAAGGATTCTAGAAAGGGAGGCCGAGGGTTACGACCCTCAGGCGGTCGACACCGTTTTGCTCTGTACGCAGAGCGGCGACTTCAAGCTTCCGCACACATCGGCGATTTTGCAGAGCGCGCTGAAACTTCCCCGTCAGGCTGCATGTTTCGACCTTAATCTAGGTTGTTCCGGGTTCGTTTATGGTCTGTCCGTAATCAAGGGGTTGTTGTCGACAGGCACGTCGAGGAACGTCCTGTTCTTCACGTGCGACCCCTATTCCAAGGTCTTGGATCCCGAGGATCGGAACACAGTCCTTCTGTTTGGGGATGCAGCCGCGGTGACTTGGATTCGCGCCGAGGACCTGGATGGCGGGTTCCGCATTGGTGCCTTCGATCTTGGTACAAATGGGGAGCATTTCGAGTCGCTGATCGTGCGCAGTGGGGGCGTACGCAACCCGTTGTCACCGGAATCGAATGACGAGACGTGGTCCGGCAACACCTACGCGATGGATGGACGTGATGTATATCAATATATGGTGCGCTGCGTGCCAGCAAGTGTGAAGAAGTGCCTGGAGAAGAACGGAAAGCTGTTCGAAGAGATCGACTTCTTTCTATTTCATCAAGCCAGCGGCCACATGCTCAACACGATTCAGAAGCTTCTGCGTATTCCAGACGAGAAGATGGTAAGAGCATTCTCGGACGTGGGTAATACCGTCTCATCGACAATACCCATCGGACTCAAGAAGCTTGAGGCTGAACACGATCTCGAAGGGAAGAGCGTGTTGCTTTGTGGTTTTGGTGTGGGGCTGTCCTGGGGAACGGTGGTGGTGGAATTATAGACGCGAGATGCTCTGCGCGGAGGCAAGCATGAATCAGCAGGAGATTGAGGGTAGGCTCAAAGAGATAGCTGTGAAAGTCTGCGACAAACTTGAGGATGTCGAAATCGACACTGCTCTGGAACTGGCCAAACAGGGGATGGACTCGTTGGATGTGCTTGACTACGTCTTTGCCGTCGAGACTGAGTTCAGCATCAGCGTAGACAACGACAGTTTCGACGATGCGGGTCTCGGCAAGATCTCGAGTATGACCGAGTTCTTGATGTCCAGGGGAGTCTGATCACGCATTCGAGAAACCGGCGTATGAAACAGAAGATCGTCGCATCAATCGAGGCGCGGATGACCTCCTCCCGCTTGCCCGGTAAGGTTCTCCTCGAGGCAGGGGGTAGGCCCATGCTCGGTCACCTTGTGGAGCGGCTACGGCGGGTACCATCTGTCGAGAAGATTGTGCTGGCGACGACGACGAACGCGGCGGATGAAGATCTTGTGTCCTTTGCCGAGGACGCCGGGATTGCCTGTTTCAGGGGTGATGAGGGAGATGTGATGCGGCGCGTGATTGGCGCTGCGGAATCTGTAGAAACTGACATTCTGGTGAAGTTCACCGGCGATTGTCCCATTGTGGACCCAGCGATCGTCGAACAGTGCGTTCGGATGTTCCTGCACAACGCATGCGATTACGTCAGCAACGGCCACATCCCGAGCTATCCGGTCGGAATGGGGGTGCAGGTGCTTCGTCTTGAGACGCTCGTCCGATCAGCCGAGATGACCGATGATGTCGCTGACCGTGAGCATGTCACGCTGCATATCCGGAATCACCCCGAACTGTTCCGGCATCTTTACCTAATTGCGCCTGCAGACATGCAGTGGCCGGAACTTCGACTGACGCTGGACGAACAGCCGGACTATCGGCTGATCAAGCAGGTGATCGAATATTACGCCGAGACGAATCCTTGGTTTGGGTGTCGGGATGTGGTTGAATTGCTTCGTGCCAAGAAAGACTGGGTAACGGATGATAATCTGAAACCGACGAAATCCTCTCGCTATCAGCATCTTCCGATTGGCGGGAGCGGATGAGTAAAAGGAAACTTGCACTCAACGGTGGCGTACCTCTGATCACTGAGTCCTTCCCTCGCTATAATCCAATCGGTCGGGAGGAACTCGATGCTGCTCACGCTGTTATCGAATCAGGCCGTCTGTCCGACTTCTTGGGATCTTGGGGTCCGGGGTTTTTCGGCGGCGAGCAGGTTAAGGCATTTGAGGAAGCCTGGGCGAGTCACTTCGGCGTTGAGCACGCGGTTTCGATGAACTCAAACACCTCCGGGCTGGTGGCCGCGTTAGGCGCCGTCGGCCTGAGCCCCGGGGATGAGGTCATCGTGAGTCCGTGGACGATGAGCGCGACAGCCACGGCCATTCTCGTGTGGAACGCGATACCCGTATTCGCGGACATCGAAGAAGAGACATTCAACCTGGGTCCGGCTTCGATCGAACGCAACGTGACTGAGCAGACCCGAGCGATCCTGGTGACTGACATTTTCGGACACCCTGCGGAATATGATGAAATCGGCCGCATCGCAGAAAAGCACGGTCTCGCGGTCATCGAAGACGCCGCGCAGGCACCTGGTGCTTCGTACAAAGGCCGTCCAGCCGGGACGCTCGCGGATATCGGGGTCTTTAGCCTGAATTTTCATAAGCACATTCACACGGGCGAGGGGGGCGTCTGTGTGACCAACGACCTGAAACTTGCTGAGCGACTTCAGTTGATCCGAAATCACGGCGAGGCCGTGGTAGAGGCGAAAGGCGAGTTGGATATTTCCAACATTATCGGGTTCAATTTTCGGCTGACGGAAGTTCAGGCCGCGATCGGCATCGAACAACTGAAAAAGCTGGACCGCATCGTGGCTGCCAAGTCGTTGGCGGCGACACGATTATCCGACCGCCTCAACCACCTTGGTGGCTTACGAACTCCGATCGTAAAAGAGGACTGCATTCACTCCTTCTATGGGTACCCGTTCCTCGTTGACGATCAGGTAATCGGTGTCCCCAGGGATCGGATTGTAGAGGCGCTTCGTGCTGAAGGCCTGTTGGCAGCCGGCGGCTATTGTAATCTTCATCTTCTACCCATGTATCAGCAGCGGATAGCCTATGGAACCGGTGGGTTCCCTTGGACTTCTGAATGCTATCAGGGCAATGTGTCATATGACAAGGGTATCTGTCCCGTCGCCGAGAGACTCCATGAGCGAGACTATATGACGGTTGGTTGGGCGCTGTACAAGAATACCGATGAGCAGGTCGACCTGACGGCTGATGTCTTTGAGAAGATCTGGGACCACCTCGATGAACTTCGAGCGCCGAATTGAAATCACGTGGGGAACGGTGCTCCGACCTTGATGTTCTCTTCTTTGCAGAAGATCCGGGTGCCGCGAACTTTGTCGCACCGCTGATCTCCCCCCTCATTGAGGCAGGGGTTTACCCGGGGGTTTTCGCGGCAGGGCTTGCTGAGAGCCGGTTCCGTAGAGCTGGAATAAAGTTTGACCCTGTAAGCCGTTATTCCTCAGCACAGGACTGCTTAGAGGAAACGCGCCCTGCCCTGGTCGCGGTGGGTACGGCCACGAACCAGGATACCTACGGTCTCGCGCTGATTGAGTCTGCACGAAAGGCTGGAGTTCCGTCAATTGGTATGGTCGATCTTCCTGTGAACGCCGAAACTCGCTTTAGAGGTCGCACGTCGGACCCCTTGGCGTACGCGCCCGATTTTTTGCTTGTGCCGGATTCGTACACTGCGGAAGCGTATTATCGTCTCGGGGTTCCCAGCGAATGTGTGGCGGTTCTCGGGCATCCGCATTTCGATCACGTAAGGGCTGCCCGAGAAGAGTTCCTGACCGTTGACAGAGAAGAACTTCGGATGTGCCATTTCACCGGTGCCAAGTTGAAGGACAGGATTGTTCTTTTCGCCACCGAGGGGTCAGCACGTATCTCACCTCCTCCGAAAGGATACCCGCATGAATACACCTTAGCGGGGCGAGGCCATGCTCCTGGTCGGACCGAGTTGATCTTGGAGGAGTTTTTGGACGCGGTCTCGGGACTTGCGGAGAAGCCCTTCCTTGTGCTCCGTATTCACCCGAAAGATACCCCCCATGACTACGCGCAGTACCTGAAAGAGTTTGATGCCATAAGCCAAGGAGGAGACGCACTTTCGTTGATCCATGCATCGGATCTTGTCGTCGGCCTGTCATCCATGTTACTTCTGGAGGCGACTCTACTTGGTGTGCGCACGCTATCAATTCTTCCACGCGGAGTAGAGAGAGATAGGCTTCTGACGATCGCTGCTGGCATCACACCCTGTGTCATGAGCCGCGGGGAGCTAGGTCCAATTTTGTCAAAACTGATCAAACCCGATAGTCCCACACCTGACGCCGAGGTGCTAGGGCGACTGCCCTTGAATTGTGTGGGCCAAATTACCTCGTTGCTTTTGGACCGCTTAGGGGCAGCGAAGGAATGAGGAGGCCAATAGAATCTCAGCTGCCAAGTTGGGACTTTTCTGATAATGGGTCAACCGAGCTTAGATTCTCGATGGCAGGGATGGCCGAATGATTTCTGGTGTACCGAGAAAGATTCTCGCTCTCCGTGGCCGACTGACAAGGATGCGATCCGACGAAGCGACGTCCGCTTTTGTTCGGCACAATCGATCCGTTTGGTCGTCCTCGCCAACGTATAGTGAACGCGAGGTTTTGTTCGAGTACAACTCGTTATGTAGCTGTGTGTTGGCTTACAGCTATTTTGCGAATGTGCTTGCCCAAATCCACGATGCGAAAATCAAGGCTTACGATTTTTCGAGACGGAGCCGCTTCGTCCCCGATTCTACTCGGACGGCATTCCAATCGTTTAACACAGATGTTTTCTCTGTCGAATTGACTCCCGAGCTTGAGGCGGAACGCGATTCGATTATCTCAAGGATTGGGTATCGCAATCTATCCAAGAAAGAGCTTGTGGATCTCGTCATAGATGGGATTCATATAGGCGACCTCGTCTATGACCAACACCTAAGGGAATACAATGTGCCGACCGTTGACCCGAAATCCGAGCTCTTCTCCCTGACTTTACGTGAGTCGATCGGACTTTTCGTCTACTGGCAGCACTACCTCGATACCCACGACGTTCGAGCCGTCAATGTGAGTCATTGTGTATACCGTTATGGTATCATTCTGCGTCTTGCTGTACAACGTGACATCCCCGTTTATCAGATTAACGCAACGCACGGATACCGGCTTTCCAAAGAAAACCTCTGGGCCTACGACGACTTTTACTACTATCCAGCCAAGTTCAGAGAGTTGGGTCTTGACGTTAAGGCGGCCGGTCTCGTCGAAGCGGAGGCCCGATTAGCCCGGCGCTTCAACGGGGAGGCTGGTGTCGATATGAAATATTCTTCGAAGTCCGCCTACGGCGACCGGAAAGGTGAGCGGGTTGTCGTGGCAAGCCCTCGCACGAAGGTTTTCGTTGCTCTCCATTGTTTCTTCGATAACCCTCACCCCTACGGGATTGGGTACTTTCCCGATTTTTACGAGTGGTTGAACTTCCTCGGTGAAGTGTCGCTGAAGACGGATTACGATTGGTACCTCAAAACCCATCCAGATTTCCTCCCGGGGAATAGAGATGTGATCCAGGGTTTCCTGGATCGCTATCCAAAGTTCAACCTGGTGCCGAATGAGACTTCCCATCACCAGCTTATTTCCGAGGGAATCGATGTCGCGCTAACTGTACACGGCACCATTGGTTTTGAGTACGCGGCTCTGGGGGTGCCGGTCGTGAACGCCTCACCTTGTAACCCCCATGTAGCCTACAAGTTCAATCTTCATCCCCGGTCCTTCAATGAGTACAAGTCCATCGTCATGAACCTTGCCGGCGTCCGGATTTCGATTGACCCGGCTGAGGTCCGAGAATACTACTATATGCGGAACATCCGCACGACCCGTGATTGGTTGTTTGGGGATTACGAGCTTTTATTGAAGGAGATCGGTGGTTATAAGGGCCAATTCACCTCCAAGTCGTACGCTTGGTTTCTCGCCAATTTCACACCTGACCGTCATGTGGCGATTCGGGATGGCTTGGTTCGGTTTGTCGAGTCTGAGGACTATTGTTTCGGCATCCAACATCTGAACGCCGCCCGCGGTCTATCAGCGAACGACGTTCTTCGATGAAGAGGCCGTTCTCGCGAGGTTCGGCCATAGGGCGCATAGAAGAGCAGAGAGTTTAATAGAAAATGCGAGCAGACAACCTGGAAAAGATGCAGGCCATCGTAAAAGCTGTGTTGGAACTGCCAGAGGGAAGTGCAGTTGAAGCTGTAAGGCAAGTGGCGACCCGGCGCTGGGACTCGCTGGCGCAGGTGTCAATGATTGCTGCCATAGAGAGCGAGTTTGGAATTGCTCTCTCAACCGATGACTATGACCGCATGAGTTCCTATAAGGCCATAGTCTTGTTGTTAGAAGAAAAGGGTTTTTAGATAGTCATGGCCAGTGCGTCTTTCACGGCAGAGATTACAGACCGGGACCGCTTGGCCTTTGGTGAGCTATCGGGAGACCGGAACCCTTTGCACACCGAATCAGCTTACGCAGAGGGTACGCAGTTCGGTCATTGTGTGCTGCACGGAGCATTCAGCGCTGGTCTGCTTTCGCGATTGGCGGGAATGCATCTGCCCGGCTCCGAATGTCTTTTACATGGAATGCGATTGCAGTTCGTACAACCGGTATTTCTACCAATCAAGGTTATCGTAGAAGGACAGATGGTTAGCGACAACGGAATTGTCGGAGAGGTGAAAGCGAGTATTCGCGAGGCAGAGAGCGGTCGCCTGCTGGTAGAAGGTGGGTATCAGTTCGGTTACCACCGAAAGAAGCACCCAATTACGAGACAGATCGAAGACCGAGCTCCAGTAGCGTGTACCGGCAGAGCTATAGTACTTGTGACGGGGGCAAGTGGTGGGCTTGGGCGTGCCGTGTGTGAGATATTTGGTGATAAGGCACTTGGCATATCTCGCGCAGGACAGGATGGTTCTGTGGCTGTGCCAGATCTTGGCGAGATCGACCAACGCCGATTCGAGTCTCCTCTTGCCGGGATCGTCCATTGCGCATGGCCGCGGCCCGACAATGATGGGTTGCTGAGTCTACCAGATCCTTCGAACCAAGTCGAATACCATATAGGCAGGCCGCTACAACAGGTACTGGCTCTTGCAAGGCTACTTCGTGATCAGGGAGAGCCGGGCGCAACCCTGGTACTGGTAGGTTCCAGTTTTGCTCAACCTGGTCGGCACGCCTGGCGAATGCCGCTCTACTCATTGTCAAAGAGCCTTCTCCCAAATCTGTTGAAGATGTTGGCTATTGAACTGGCAGAAAGCAATCATCGTGTGACTGGCATTTCACTGGATGTTGTTCGTGGTGGAATGAACAGTGGTTTGGGGCCCGTTTCAGAACAAGCCCACGCCGACCGTAGTATCTGGGGAGAGTTGCCAGATATGGGGGAGATCGCCGCGCAGGTGGCGTGGATTATCGCGAACCCAGGACGGCTGCTGTCCGGCGCGATGGTTGACCTGACCAGTGCGGCGATGCCATGAGCAGATCTCCACTGACTTTCCTCGAAGCTGAAAAGTTAGTGAAAAGGTTCAGTGGAAGCGATGCATTCTCTTTCACCCTCTGTCTGTCTGGCTCCGTTCCTCAACTTGAGCTCTTTCTTCGTGCAGAGGCAGCGCGACAAGGTGTAGATCTCAGGGTGAGCACTCTATCCTTCGGAACCTTGCGTCAACATCTCTTTACATCTAACGTTCCACAGAACAGAGAGGCATTCTTGCTATGTCCGTGGGACCTTGTCGCGGAGCTGGATTGGCGCACCGGCGTACCTGCGCAACCGATCGTTAGGGAAGAGGCTGTTGCCGAAGCAGAATCCGTAATGGATCAAATGCTGGACCGGCGACCGATAGCATCTTTCTATTTGTCGGCACCTCTCCCGCCCTGCGGACTGACCTCGACCGAGTCTGAAGCCATTGCATTGACACTCCAAGAAGGAGTTGCTTCGCGTGGAGTGAGGATTTTGTCCGGTCTATTCGGTCTGGGGGCCTACCTCTCCACCGGCTGCCCGTTGGCGGGTTCAAAGTTGGGTCTTACGGCACAGAGTATCGTGGATTCGGTGCTTGCATTCGGATCCGGCCCTAAGAAGGTGCTGGTGACCGACCTTGACGATACACTATGGTCCGGAGTTTTGGGTGAGGATGGCCTGGATGGAATCCAGGCTGCGCCCAAGGGCGTCGGATTCCGCCACTTCCTGTACCAAACCTTGCTCAGAAAGCTGAAAGAATCAGGGATTCTGCTGGCCGTTGTCAGCCGAAACGACCCGGCGATAGTGGCATCAGCGCTTGCGCCAGGGCGAATGACACTGGAGCAGGCAGATTTTGTTGCTGTGCTGGCAAGCTACCACCCAAAGTCCGTGCAGATTGCTGAGTTGGCAAGAAAACTCAATCTTGGTCTTGATCAGTTTGTATTTGTAGATGACAATCCGGTGGAACTGGAGGAAGTTCGGGGTGCCTTGCAGGACGTCGAGTGCATCGCTTTTCCATCTGACGAAGATGGCATCCTGGGGCTGTTCGATCGTCTGCATCATTTGTTTGGCGTCGATGAGATTACAGACGAAGATCGGCACCGGACAGAGCTATACCATCGGATGACATCCGCGGCTGTGCCAGTGGCAGGATGCCCATTTGATCTGACATCCTACCTTTCTGGGTTGGACATGACCCTGGCCATCAACGACCGCAGCCGCGGCGACCGTTCGCGCGCATTACAGCTCATGAACAAGACGAATCAGTTCAATCTGAATGGTCGACGTTGGGACGATGGGGAGGTAGAGACTCTTCTGGCTTCGGGGGGGCAGCTCTTTACGGCGGCACTCACCGATCGCACTGGCGACCACGGTGAGATCCTTGCCGTTCTGATAGATGTGGAGAATATTGTGCGGGCTCTTGTCATGTCATGTCGTGTATTTCAGCGGCAAGTTGAGTATGCCTTCATGTTGTGGCTGTTGGAACGAGTATGCGGGGACAAGGACATCCTTCGGTTTCAAGCGCAACGTACGAGCTGCAACGAACCGATCTGGCAGTTCTTGGAAGATTCTTCGTTTGCATTTTGTAACGATGGTGTTCTCGTACTGGATGCTCCGACATTCAGAGAGCATCACAACGAGCGGCTACAATTGTTCAGGCTTCAGTAGAGGAGTTCAGGAGATGGAAATGCCTATTGCTCCGTTTCTGGTTGGTCACACCATAATTCTGCGTTCACCGGTAGCTGAGGATGTTACCGAGGGGGATTGGCACCATTGGTACAACGATGCCAGTGTGACACAATTCAACTCACACGGTGTGTTCCCGGTCAGTCAAGATGAGGAGCTTGAGTTCGTACGTTCGTCAATGAAAAGGCGCGACGGTTTGTTGATGGCAATCTTGGAGAAGAGCAGCGGACGGCTGGTTGGGAACGCTGCATTGCAGAACATAGATTTCATAAATCGTAGATGCAACATTGCCCTTACTATTGGTGAACAGGCGGGTCCGTCGACTGGAGTCGAAGCTTATGGGTTGCTTACACAGCACGCATTCTGTAGGTTGAATCTCAACCGTGTTTCTGACGCTACGCACGAGAGGTGTCTCAAGTTTGTCAGTATGCTTCAGGTTCTTGGCTTCGAAATCGAAGGTAGAGGGCGACAGCACTACCTTCGGGATGGCGAGTACTCAGACAGCGTCTTCTTTGGTGTCCTCTCAGAGGATTTCTTCAGGCTACGAAATGAACGTGGTGGCCCGATCTTGTATGAAACCCACGAAGAGTTGATGAGATCCATTCTAAACATGCTTTCAAGCGACTCGGCCGAACTTTAAAAGGAAACAGACGGCCCACCAGTGACACAGGCACGATTCGTGCAGTGAGTGGACCCCTTAATGTGAGCGGTTCGACCGCCGGCTTAGCTTCATCAAGCCCTTGATGACTATTGTTTCAGCGTAGAGCACTTGGACGTCTTTGCACGAGTGAAGAAAAGCATCCTCTCATGACTTGCACCCCGGGAAAGGGTATCACTCGTCCGGGAACTGGCAGATGCCTTTCAGATTCGCACGGACAAGGCAGTCCCTGCGGTTGCCGCAGGCAGGGCGCCCCAAGGTACCGTCTGCTGAAGGTAAGTTCTGTCGACAAACCGTGGTACCCACGAAAATCTGTATCTCGTCCGCGGATTTCTGAAAGCTAAGCCCTGACAACTTTATCAAACGATTTGCCATAGGGAAGCAGGTGGACCCGGAAATGCGCTACCTTTCACCTGCCTTTCGTAATCGTAGCCAGCGCGACATCGCTTTTCTGAAGTGTGTGGGCGGGCTGACCGGTTTCAGTCTGTTTTGGCCGGACCTAGTAGAACCGCTGCTGCGCGCCGCACGACCAGAAATACTGTTAGAAATCGGCGCGGACGAGGGCGACCATACAAGACTTCTCATCAGCTTCGTTGACGAGGCGACGAATTCGCGCCTCCACGTGATCGAGCCCAGGCCGCGAAGTCAGTTGCTGGAGATGGTCGAACGGTCCTCCAATACCACGCTACATGAGGGGCGAAGCCAGGATGTGTTGCCATCTCTTGCAGTGCCTCCCGAAGCTACTTTCATCGAAGGCGATCTGAACTACGTGTCTATCCTTTCGGATCTTCAGAATCTCAGTGACCTCTCGGAGGCAAAAGGGGTTCCTTTTCCTCTCACGTTCGTGAAAAACACCTCGTGGCCATATGCCCGGAGAGATATGTATTACGATCCGGCCTGTGTCTCGGAGGATGATCGTCATCCCTTCAGGAAGGCCGGAATGAGTCCGTGGAGTAAGAAGCTAGTTCCCGGGATGATCAACCAGGGGTTCTGGAATGCAGAAACTGAGGGGGGAACCCGGAACGGGGTGTTGACCGCCATAGAGATGTTTCTTGCTTCTCATGCAGATCTGTCTCTATTCACAATTCCGGCGAATCACGGGATTGGGGTGATATATCCCAAAGAGTCGATTACGGCCCTGATCCTCCGCGATCGGTTCGCATGCGGCGAGGGGCTGCGCGACCTGATGGAAACGATGGAATTGGCGAGAATCAACGAAACCATCAACAGGAACCTGAGAAAGAAGGTGATCGGTCGGCTTCGGCGGGCATTTGGAGGGTGGATCGGGTGAGTGACTGTCTTTGTTGCGGCTCCCAAGTCCGGGAGTTTCTGGATTTCGGGAAAATGCCTATCGCGAACGGCTTCCTGATAGAGGAGCGGTTCGCAGAAGAGTACTTCTTCAACATGCGGGTAGGCGTCTGTCTCTCATGCTCGATGGTACAGCTAACGGAGCTCGTAGACCGGGAACGGATGTTCAACGAGAACTACGCATTCTTCTCCTCGACCTCAACACGAATGGCGTCGCATTTTCAGGCGCTGGCCGAAGGGTTAAAGCACGATCGGCTCTCGGGAGCGAATCCGTTCGTGGTGGAGATGGGCAGCAACGACGGGATTTTTCTGAAGCATTTCGCCTCATGGAATATGCGTCATCTGGGG
>Ga0114996_10000931_pt1 | contig 40128 bp, 39 predicted proteins | sample ArcticOcean_MG_C_4_FD_87039 | JGI IMG/M metagenome (GOLD analysis project Ga0114996, IMG submission 87039) | Marine microbial communities from western Arctic Ocean - ArcticOcean_MG_CB4_134 | ecosystem: Environmental > Aquatic > Marine > Oceanic | place: Arctic Ocean: Canada Basin | collected... | reverse complement strand
TCACCGGCAGCGTGGTGGATTGCCGCACCGCGTCGGTGACGGCCGCCGTCATGACCGGATCGACCCCGAACTCCATTCCTCCCGAATCCAAGTTTGGGCAAGAGACGTTTACCTCCAGCGCCGAGACGCCGGGTACGCCATCCAACTCCCGGGCCAACTCCGCGAACTCCCCCACGCTCTCACCCAAGATGTTGACGACCACCGGTGTCTTCCACGTCGCCCAGACCGGGCAGACCTCCCGCACCAACTTCCGCAGGCCCAGGTTCTGGAAGCCGATGCTGTTCAGCATCCCGGCCGGCGTCTCCGCGATCCGTGGCGTGGGATTCCCCCGTCGCGGCTTGAGCGTCAACCCTTTCGATGCCACCCCTCCCAGGCGTTGGATATCAAAGACTTTCGCGAACTCCAGCCCGTTCCCGAAAGTGCCGGAAGCGGTCATGACGGGGTTCCGCAGCATCAAACTGCGTTTCTCACCCGGCGCCAGCTCCACGGATAAATCGCATTGAGTCACAGGCATTCCTCAGAACTCGATCTGCCGTCGCAGCAGATTGTAGTGCGCATCGGAACCATCGCCCGCGCCCACGGTCTTCAGCGCGACATCCCCAGACACGAAGAGACCGCCCCAAGGACGGCCTCTCTATCGATCAATGTGCGGCCTGGATGGCGGTGCTCGCTACACCGACACCACGTTCGGCTCCGCAATCGGATCATCCTGCGACTTCCGTCGACGGGAGATTCCCATGTCGTTCCAGCGGGATCGCCCATCGGCGCCATCCCAGATCGAATCCTCGGAAGAATTCGGGAACTTGCGGCGCTTGCCACAGAGCTTGCACTTGCCCGCGCTGACTGGCCCATTCGGCGCTTCAATCAGCCAGTGGTGCTCGTGCGCCTGTCGGCGGGCGGTCGTCGTCTCGCGGATCTGCTCGCCAGCAGCCGATGCTGCGCCGTGCTTCCGTGCCGTTCGTCTCGGCTTGCTTACCGTTTTCGTGGTCATTGTTCCTCCTGAGTCCGTCTCCGCATCTTTGCGCTTCGGTTAGCGCTGCTCGGAATAGGACTTACCCTATAAAATTACGAACAGACATTCTGAAGGTCAAGTCAACTAGGATTCTTACGGTTTGCAACGTGTAAACCTTGACACCGTCTCTCCACTCTCCATACGCTCGAAATGCCGCTGAGGGATGTCCGCGAGATGCGGGTTCCCGGTCCGGCTTCTGGTTTTATGCATAGCACGCGAGAGCGAATCCTCCATCATCTCAAACGCCAACCCGACGCCAGCGTCGATGCGTTGGTGAGGGCGCTTGAACTCGCTCCCATGACCATTCGGCAGCATCTTTCCAATCTCGCCGCGGAAGGCTTGGTCGACGTCGCGACCGAAGAACAGCACGGCAAGCGACGGGCGACCGGTCGGCCTGCTCACATATATAACCTGACGCCGCGTAGCGATGAGCGGTTCCCCAAGTCCTACGACCGGCTCGCGCTCCTCTTGCTTGAAGAGTTTGAGTCTGGATCTACCGACGCTCCCATCAGCCTTGGCGATCGATCCACTGCGGGTCAGCGTCACGAGTTCTATCGCCGCATCGCCCGACGCGCCGCTGAGCCTCACCGCGAGCGCTTGCAGGGATTAGCCGCGCAACCCCGGGCCGAAGCCGCGGTCGCCATCCTTCGCGAAGAGAGCGGCTTCACCGAGATCCAGCCCACGAGCGCTGGCTATGAAGTCCGCGAGTACAACTGCGTCTTCCAGCGCGTCGCCGAAGGCCATGGTGAAGTCTGCACCTTCCACACGGAATACATCGCAGAACTGATTGGCGCACCCGCCCAACTCGACGCCTGCCAGTGCGACGGCGCCAGCGCCTGCCGCTTCAGCTTCAGCCTGGAATAGCAATACGATTCCCGCTTCGGTTAGCGATTGAGCAACACGAGCCCTTGTGCAAAAGTCCCCTTCCTGACACGGTCAGGTGACGCCCAACCCCCGCTGCTCATCCCACTGCGGACTCCGCGGGACCCGGCGGCACCATGCCCCGAGCGGCTGAGGACGCCCCACATGGGAGCCTGAAAGGAAGAAAAGGAAGACTATGGCGATCACGGCAGAGTCCGCGCTGGAAGCGCTCCGCGGCGTGCAAGACCCTGAACTCCCCCGCGACCTTGTCAGCCTCAAGATCGTGCGCGATGTCAGCGTCACCGGCGATGTCGTTTCTCTGACCATTATGCTCACCACCCCCGCCTGTCCCTTCCGGGACGAGATTGAACGAGATGTGCGCTCCGCCCTCACCGCCGCCGGCGCCTCGGAGATCGCGCTGACCTGGGATGCCAATGTCCCCACCTATGCCCCGGCCGGCACGCAAATCCCTCTCGCCGGCGCCCCCGAACCACCCGGCAATCAGACGCTGGTGGACGGGGTGCGCAACATCATCGCCATTGGCTCCAACAAGGGAGGCGTCGGCAAGTCCACCGTCGCGGTCAACATTGCCGTCGCCCTGGCCCAGGCGGGCGCCAAAGTTGGCCTGATCGACGCCGACATCACCGGCCCGAACCTTCCTCGCATGTTTGGACTCCCTGCCGGTTACCAGCAAGACAGCGATCGAGGCTTGCACCCCGTCAGCAAGCACGGCGTCAAAGTCGTCTCCCTCGGCTTTCTCATTCCGCCTGGCTCACCCGTGGTTTGGCGCGGCCCCATGATTGGCTCCGGCGTTCGCCAGCTCATTCACGACGTCAAATGGGGCGACCTCGACTATCTCTTCATCGACCTCCCCCCTGGCACCAGCGACGCGCCGATGACTATGGCCCAAGAGGCCCCCATCGTCGGCGCCGTCATCGTCTCTACGCCCCAGCAGGTCGCGATCGAAGACGCTGAGAAGGCCGTTGGCATGTTCGAGAAGCTTGAGGTGCCCGTCCTCGGCATCATTGAGAACATGTCCTACTTCATTACTCCCGACACCGGCCTGCGCCTCGAGCTCTTTGGGCATGGCGGCGCACGGGAGGCTGCCGAACAACTTGATACCGACTTCCTGGGAGAGATCCCGATTGAGGAAGATGTCCGCATTGGTGGCGACGAAGGCCAGCCCATCGTCGTCGAACACCCAGACTCCGTCGCCGCCCAGGCCTTCGTCTCGATCGCCGGGCAGGTCGCGGCAAGAGTCAGCGTCTTGGACCTTGTCCGAGAATGAACGCTGGCGAGAGTGCAAATAGTGCCCGGGCACGAATGCCCGCAAGATTGGTAGACCCTTGACACGCTTTTTCCGTCGCATTGACGACGAGGATTCAGACAACCAAGAAGCGCCGGAGATCGTTTCCGGCGACGAGAAACCTACAACCACCAGGCGACGCACACGTGCCCGTCGGACACGGTCCACCGCGGCCAAGGTTTCGGCTGCCGACTCCGCATCTTCCAGCACCTCCACACGACGCAGCAGCTCCCGTGCCCGCAAGACGACCACGAAGGAGTCAGCGGACAAGACCACGAAAGAGTCAGCGGACAAGGATACCCCCGCTTCGCCCCGGAGCCGGAGCACTACCACGCGGCGTTCGAGCTCCAGCCGCGCCAAGAAGGCGCAACCCAAGGCGGCTCCGCCCCCGCGCAGCGAGGATGATGAGGTGAGCGAGCTTCTGGGCCTGCTGCGCCAGCAGTCCACGCTCATCGAAAGCCAGAACCAGTTGCTCCAGTCCCTTGTGGAGGCGCAAGACCGCACCACGCAGGCGGTACAGCAATCCGGAGGCTCGGTCGTTGGCGACGGCGGTGCCGCCGTGGAGGTCAAGCCGCGTCTGGCCGTTTTCGTCGATGTCCCCAACATCCTCTACGCGGCCGAACGCTCCGGCGTGGACCTCGATTGGGGCAAGGTGCTCGATTATCTCTCCCGGGGGCGTACCCTCGTCCGGGCGACGGCCTACTCGCCGATCTCGGATGACCCCGCCGCGCGACGGGAGAACGAACGCTTCGTCGTCCCCTTTATGGACAAGGGCTACCGCATCGCCACGAAGCCGTTGAAGCGCTTCACTGGCGGCAGCGTCAAGGCCAACTTCGACGTCGAACTCGCCGTTGACATCGTCACCATGGCGGACCGCCTCGACGTCATCGCTCTCATCTCAGGTGACGGCGACTTCCGCCGCGTGGTCGAGATGGTCGGCAACCGCGGCGTTCGCGTCGAAGTCATGGCCTTCGGTAACAGCACCTCCCGAGACCTGCGTGAGACCGCCGACCGCTATATCGACATCGCCGCCTACGTGCCCGAACTCAGCGTTGGCTAGAACCCAACGCTTGTGTTCAACGGCCGGATGAAGCGCGCAGTCGATCGCCGCGAATGTAGTGCGGGCTCTCCGCCCTACGGGACGGATCTCGTGCGTATATACCGCATCTGCGTGTGTTAGTTTCCAGCCCTAGATGATTGAGGCCTCCGATGAAGCGCATCATCCTCTGTTCCGACGGCACCTGGAACAAGCCAGGCAAGTCCAGGAACACCAACGTCCTCAAGTTCGCGCGAGCGGTCCTCCCGCTGGATGACACGCCGCCTCCCGGTGACGATGGAATGGTTTTCCCCATTCACCAGGTCGTTTTTTACGACGCTGGTGTTGGGAGTGGGAACGTGCTGGATCAGGTCTCTGGCGGCGCCTTCGGCTCTGGCCTTGATAAGAACATCAAGGATGTTTACCGCTTCCTGGCGAACAACTACGTCGAAGGCGATGAGATCTTTCTCATCGGATTTAGCCGCGGGGCCTTTACATCCCGCAGCGCTGGCGGCCTCATCCGCAACTCAGGCGTCCTCCGCAAGGAGCATCTAGATCGCCTCGAAGAGGCATTCGACCTCTATCGCGATTCCAACGTTCATCCGCGCGGCGATGTCGCCGTGGCGTTTCGCGACGTGTATTCCTATTCCCCGCGCGTCCGCTTCCTTGGTGTCTTCGATACCGTTGGTGCGCTGGGCATCCTGCTTGCTGGTCTGCGTGACTTCGTGATGGCCATCCCTGGCTTAGGCCGCTGGCATCGACGGAAGTTTCAATTCCACAACACGGATCTCAGCTCGACCGTGGACCACGCCTTCCACGCAGTTGCGATCGACGAGCACCGCGGTGCCTTCGATGTCGCACTATGGTCAGCCCCAACACCACCCAAAGAAACTGATGATCGTCCACCGCAAGTCGTACAGCAGATCTGGTTCGCGGGCGATCACTCCAACGTCGGGGGAGGGCATAAGGACAGTGAGCTTTCCGACATCGCCCTCCGCGGCATGGCCGACGCAGCTCACGCGGCCGGTCTCAGGTTCGACGGCTCGTTGCCCAACCCAGAGGAGCTGAAGCCTCGCGGCAAACTCTATGAGTCGCCGCAGGGTTTCTATAAGCGGCTGCCTCAGATCGATCGCGGAATCGGAGCGCAACACGAAGAGTCCGTCTCGCCCCACGTCATGGCGAGGCGAGACCAGGACTCGAGCTACGCGCCCCAGAACCTCAAGGACTATCTCGACGGACGACCCTAGATCGCCCGGTAGACCCGCTTGCCACCCTCTTGCACCGCGTGCCCGAGACCGGGGAACGGGAAGTGCCCGCTCGCGATCAGCGCGTTCTCTTTCTCGATCCGATCGAACAGCGCGTGGCGGCTCTTCGTCGAAGTGTCCTTGTCGATGTCCGCGCCCGGGCACCAGTCGGTCTCCGTCAATTGCACCGGCTGATGCGCGGCGTCGCCAATCAAGTACGCCGTCTCCCCCCCGCTGGACACCACGAACGAGACGTGGCCCGGCGTGTGTCCCGGCGTCGGCAGCGTCACCACCTCGCTCGTCACGGCGTATTCGCCTTCAACCAAGTCCAGCAAGCCCGCGGCCTCGATCGGCGCCAACACGTTGTCGTAGGCCGAGCCTTTCCGGAGCTCGTCGCTCCCCGTCCAGTAGTCCCATTCCACCTGCTGCACGACGTGTCGCGCGTTGGGGAACACCAGGACCGGCGTGCCGTTCTCGTCGCGCGTGTTCCAGCCCGTGTGGTCGAAGTGCAGGTGCGTGAAGACCACCAGATCCACATCGGTGGGCTTGACTCCCGCCTCTTCCATGACGGACGGCAACGCGGGATCCACCTTGGCCGGAAGCCCTGCCGGACGTCCGCCCAGCCCGGTGTCGACCAGGATCGTCTTGCCTTCGCTGATCACCAGCCAGGAGCCGATGTTCAGCGTCAGATTGCCGTCGTCGTCGGTCAGATCCTTGTAGGCATCCCAATCGCCTGCCTCCGTGGAGTCGAAGAACGCTGTGGGCGGGATCGCCGCCCAGGTGTCTTGCACCGAGATCAGCTCCGCGTTCCCCACCGTCTTCTTGTGAAAGTTCCCCATTGGATCAGCTCCTCGAATCCGCGTTCTGTTTCGTACTTACTCGCCCGTGTCTGGCGGCATACGTTGTTCGGCCAGCCGGGCCTCGGCCAACCGTGACTGGGCGAGGTTAGCGTATTCTTCGACCGACTCAATCAGCACGAACTTCCGCCCCAGCTTCTCCGCTGCCAGCGCCAATGTTCCCGCTCCCCCGAACGGGTCCACCACCAGATCGCCAGCGTTCGTCCCCAGCTCGATCAGCCGTTCCAACAGGCGCAGCGGCTTCTGCGACGGATGCTTCCCCAGCGCGCGCTCGCTGCGCGGTGTCACGGAAAACTCCCACATATTGCGCATCTGTTTGTCGTTGTTCAGTTCCTTCGCCCGTTGGTAGTTGAAGGTCCACTTCGTCGCCTTCGTCTTTCCCTCGGGCGTGCCGTTCACGGCCCAGATCAACTGCTCCGTACTCTCGGTCAGCATCCGCGCGGTGATGTTGGGCTGCGCGTTCGGCTTGTACCAAACGACCGAGTTCAGGATCCGGCGGTTCAAGCCGCTCTGCAGGATGAACCCCAGTTGATAGATGTTGTGGAACGTCCCGAACACCAAGATATTGCCGTTCGGCTTCACGACCCGCACCACCTCGCGCAGCCACGCCACGTTGAACTCGAAGAACTCGTCCTCCCCGAACGTGTCCCACTGCTCCTGCATCGTCACGTGTGACGAGAACGCCCAACCCAGGCCGCGCTTCTTGCTCATGTTGAACGGCGGGTCGGCGATGCAGTGGTCGACGCAGTCATCCGGCCAGCCGCGCATCACCTCCAGCGCGTCGCCCAGGATCACTTGGTTCGGTCTCGGTTGGCTGCGGCGTCCCATGCCTACCATTGGATCACACGATTGATCGGTAGGCTAGGCCTGCGCCGAGTTCTGTCCAGGATGCAGCAGATCCGCGCCCCTACTTCCCCCGCGACGCCTGAAACTCCTCATGTGGCGGCACCTGCTCGCCCACCACGTAGAGGAAGTAGTAGCTCCCGAAATCCCCAAGAATTTGAAGTTCTTGCGCAGCGACTTCACCGTCGCCTCGAAGTCCGCCTCCGACCGCAAATACTTCTTGAACGTCCCGAACTCGTCTTCGAGCTCGCCCATCCGCTGCGCGTTCGACACGACCGCCGCCAGCTTGCGGCGGTTCCGAATCACGCTCGTGTCCTGCGTCAGCCGGTCGATGTCGTCCTCCGACATCTCGGCCACGGTGTCCACGTCGAATCCGTGGAACGCTTCGCGAATCCCCGTCCACTTCGCCTCCACCACCTTCCACGACATCCCGCTCTGGAACGTGGCTTTGCTCATCACGTCCAAGTAGTCGTTCAAAGACTTCACCTTGACCTGCTCTGGTGCCTCTGTCGGTGGCATTTTCTCGCTCCTTGCGCGCACTTTATGAGTCGAAGCTGATCTCCATGATCGGCCGCACCTCGATCGAGCCGAACCGCGCGGCTGGCAGCCGCGCTGCGTAGACGCAGGTCTCGTCCATGTCCACGCAGTCCAGCATGTAGAAGCCGCCCAACTGCTCCTTGGTCTCCGCGAATGGCCCGTCCGTCGACGACACCCGATCACCGCGGACCCGGATCGTCCGTGCCGTCACGATCGGCTCCAGCGCCTCCCCGGCCTCGCGCACGCCCTCCGCGATCAACTCGGCGTTGAAGGCGCCCATCTCCTCGAACAGCTCCGGGGTCCCCGTGCACCCGTTCACCTCTTCGTTGTAGATCAACAGCAGAAATCGCATGAGTCGTCTCCTCTCTCGCTCACACCAGGACGACGAACGACCGTCCGCAACCTCGACATTCTGCGACTCCAACAGCGGGCAGCAGGCGCGGTCGAGCCAGGTCAGGGGAGTCTAGGCGCTGGGGCTCGGCTTTCGGCCGTTGGATCTGGCCTCCGGCCGCTAGATCTGAATCGATCCTCGCAGCACGGTCTCCGCCCGGCCGCCGATCTTCGGTGGCGCAACAGACCCGTCTGGTAAGAACTCCACCTCGGCCTCTACTCGGCCTGGGCGTTGCATCATGTCGCCTTGCTCCAATCGGTGACTCCCGGGCTCGATCAGTCCGTACTGCAGCATGTACGAGATCATCCCGCCCGAGGCCGATCCCGTCACCGGGTCCTCAAACAGCCCCGTCGTCGACGCGGCCCAGTGACGGCTGTGTGCGGCGCTCTCCGGCTCCAGCGTCTCTTGGGTGAACGCATGTAGGCTGAAGAAACCACCCTTGGCCTGGAGTTCCACAGCGCGGGCCGCGTCCGGTTTGGCGTTCTCCAACGCCGTCAGCGACGTCAGCGGCACCATCAACTGTGGTGTCCCCGTACTGACAACTTGCACCGGCACATCCGCCCGCATCCCGCTCTCGGGCACCCGCAGCGCCGTTGCCAACTCTCCCCGGTTCAACCGACGTCCGAATTCGGGCTTCAACTGGGTCATCACGATCCACGGAGTCGTCCCCCCTTCGCGGATCTCGACCCCGATCATCCCGGCCGGCAGCTCGATCGTCACCTTCTTCGTGCCGGGTGCGATCCGCCCCAGCTCCAGCAAGGCATGGACCGTCGCGATCGTGGGATGGCCCGCCAGCGGTATCTCCTGGGCCGGCGTGAAGTACCGGCAGCGGAAGTCCGCCAGGTCCGACTCCAGTACGAACGAAGTCTCAGAGAGATTCATCTCCCGCGCGATCGCCTGCATCTCGTCATCGCTAAGCGTGCCTGCGTCGGGCAGGATCGCGCAGGGATTGCCTTGCAGTGGAATCTCCGTAAAAGCGTCCACCTGGATCACGTCAAAGGCCCGACTCATCCCTCGCGCTCCTTTTGACATTCAAACACGCCGCCCCCCGCGCTTCCCAGATTCGTGACGACCCAGTCCAGCCCCTCATCATGGGATTCCCGCGGCACCTCTTCGACCAGTTGAATCCCGAACCCCAACCCCACGCTGGTCGCGCGGCTGTTGGCGAGGAGTCGGTCGTAGTAACCCCCACCCATTCCGAGGCGATGCCCTTCTCGATTGAACGCCAGTCCCGGCGTCAGCACAACATCCAATTCGTCGACAGATACTGCGTTGCACCGGCTGGGGTCTGGCTCCCACAACCCCATCCCGCTCTGCACGAGGTCGTCCAAGGCGACGACTTCGTAGTGCGCCAGCTCGTCCTTCCCCGCTACGACTCGCGGGCAAGCGACCCGCGTTCCCCGTCGCAGAAGTGCTTCGATCAACTCCCGCGTCTCCACCTCGCCCGGCAACGCCCCCACGAATGTGTGGATCAGCCCGGCGCTCTGTACCACGGGCAGCGCCAGCACCCGATCGTGAATCGATATGGACCACTCCCTGAGCTGCGCTGCCTCAAGGCCTGCGCGCAGTGAGCGCATCCGCGTTCGCAGGGCTGCCTTGTCCTGGGCGATTGGGGATGCCACGTCTTGCACGCCTTCCCACGGTTGAGACGGAGAGCCGCTAGTAGATGTCCAGCAGTTCGAAGCGCGGTCCGTCCTTGCAGCAGAGCCGCACGCCTTTCTTGCCGAAGACGGCGCACCCGTAGCAAATGCCCGTCCCGCAAGCCATCTCCGTCTCCATCAAGATCTGTACGTTGCGTCGCATCCCATCCCGACGCACGATCTCCGCCATGCTTCGGAACATCGGCGTTGGACCGCACGACAGGGTCTGATCCGCCCACGGCATGTACTCCGCGAATAAGTCAGTGACGCGGCCTTCCCGGCCCATCGACCCATCCTCCGTCGCCACCGCGTACTCCACCTCCGAAGGCAGCAGCTCCGCTGGATAGACGCCGTTCGCATCCCGGGCGCCGAAGCACATCATCACCGAGCGACCCCGCGCCACCTCGACGTCGGCCAGCGCGACCAGCGGCGCGATCCCTACGCCCCCGCCCACCAAAAGTAGATTCCCTGCCGCGGTGTTGACCGAGAACCCCTTCCCCAGCGGCCCGGTCATCAGGGTCGTGTCGCCCGGCCGCTGTGCGGCGAGCAGCGCCGTCGCCTCTCCCACGATCTGGTACAAGAGGGCGAACTGGCGGTCGCCGTCGCGGTCGCGGAATCAGTAGTACGAGAACGCGCGTGGCAGTAACGGATCGAGGCTCGGACGCGGCTGCACCATGATGAACTGCCCAGGCGTCGCGCCGTGCGTCAGCTCTCCCCCCGCGTACCAGGTCACGAACGTGCCAGGGTAGATCTCCTGCGTCTCAACGACCTGCGCCTGGGTGTGGTGGATCACCGGTCGCTCTCGTTCGATCCTGGCGCTGGAGATGCGGGCGCGCCCGCTCCCGCGACGCTGGTCCCCGTGTACTCCTCCATCGTCATTACGCTGTACTCGGTCTGCTGCGCGATCAGCGTCTGTACGACATGGACTGCCGTATCAATGCTGGAGAACAGGGGGATCCGCGTCTCGACCGCTGCTCGCCGGATATGGAATCCATCGCGCAGCGCTCCCCGGCGGCCCTCCGGCGTGTTGACGACGATGTCCACCTGTCGCTCGCGGATGATGTCCACCACGTTGGGATGCTCCTCCGATAGCCGCTTCGGCACGACGGTTGCCTCCAAGCCCAAGGCGTGCACCAGCGACGCCGTGCCCTCCGTCGCGTATATTTTGTAGCCGGCCTCGCCCAGGCCGCGGATCATCTCTATCGCGTCGGCCTTGTCCTTCTCGGCGATGCTCAACAGCGCCGCGCCCTGCTTCGGCAGCGAAATCCCGGCGGCGATCAGTGCCTTCGTCAGCGCCCCTTCGAGCGTCTTGTCGATCCCCATCACCTCGCCCGTCGACTTCATCTCCGGTCCCAGGTACGTATCGACACCGACCAGCTTCGACATGCTGAAGACAGGCGCCTTCACCGCGACCAAGTCACGCGCCGGCCAGAGTCCGCCTGGATAGCCCTGCTCCCGGATACTGGTTCCCAGCATCACGTTCACCGCCACGTCCACCATCGGCACCAGGGTCACCTTGCTCAGGAACGGCACCGTCCGGCTCGCGCGCGGATTCACCTCCAACACGTAGACGGAGCTCTCTCCGGCCTCCCGCATGACCACGTACTGGATGTTCATCAGCCCCTGGACATCAAGGCCCAAGCCAATCTCGCGTGTGTAGTCGACGATCGTCGTGACCTCGTCCGCCGTGAGATTCGGGGCGGGGTACACCGCCATCGAATCGCCGGAGTGCACTCCAGCCCGCTCGATGTGCTCCATGATTCCCGGCACCAACACTGTTTCGCCGTCGCAGATCGCGTCCACTTCCACCTCAACGCCCGCCAGGTATCGGTCCACCAAGATCGGCTTGCCCGGCGACGACGCGATGGCGTTCGTCATGTAGCGCGCCAGCTCCCCCGCCGACTGCACGATCTCCATCGCCCGCCCACCCAACACGTACGACGGCCGTACCAAGACGGGGTAGCCAATCGTGTCGGCCGCCCGCACCGCTTCCTCCGCTGTCCTCACGGTCGTCCCGGGCGGCTGTGGGATCCCGAGGTTTGCCAAGAACTGCTCGAACCGCTGCCGGTCCTCCGCCAGATCGATCGCATCCGCCGATGATCCAATGATCGGGCGGGCCGCGTTCTCCAGCGGCGCGGCGAGGTTGATCGCCGTCTGGCCGCCGAACTGCAAGATCGAAGGGACCTCATACGGCTCCGCCCCGTTCGCAGCGCCGCCCTTTAGATACGCGCCGCCCTCGTTGTCCAGAATGTCCCGCGTCGCCTCTTCGTCCAGGGGCTCAAAGTAGAGACGGTCCGACGTGTCGAAATCCGTCGACACCGTCTCGGGGTTGGAATTCGTCATGATCGCGGCATAGCCAGCGCCTTGCAGTGCCTGCGCCGCCTTCACAGAGGCGTAGTCGAACTCGATCCCCTGTCCAATCCGGATCGGACCGCTGCCGATCACCAGCGCCCGCGGGCGATCATCAGGAATCGCTTCATTCTCCTCCTCGTAGGTCGAGTAGAAGTACGGCGTCTGCGCGTCGAACTCGGCGGCGCAGGTGTCGACCATCTTGTAGACCGGCGTGATCCCCCACTCCAACCGCTGCTGGCGCACCTGCTCCGTCACCGACCCCGCCAGGTTCGCGATCTGCTCGTCGGCGAATCCCGTGCGCTTCGCCTCGCGCATCAGCGTCGGCGTCAACGACTCCGCCAGCAGCCGACGCTCCATCCGGATAATCGCCGCCAGGCGATCCAAGAACCACGGATCGATCTTTGTTGCCTTCGCCAGCGCCATCACGTCTGGGTTCCGCCGCAAGGCGGTCATCAAGTGCCAAATCCGATTGTCCGTCGCCGTTTCGCTCGCCTTCGCGGCGTCGTCGACCTCCCGGTCCTCCCACATCAACGACCGGCTCCCCACCTCCAACGACCGCACCGCCTTCTGCAAGGACGCCTCGAATGTCCGGTCGATCGCCATCACCTCGCCGGTGGCCTTCATCTGCGTCCCCAGCGTGCGGTCGCCCGCGCCGAACTTGTCGAACGGCCAGCGCGGAATCTTCGTCACCACGTAGTCCAACGCCGGTTCGAAGGCCGCCATCGTCTTGCCGGTCACCGCGTTCGTGATTTCGTCGAGGCGCTTCCCTGTCGCGATCTTCGCTGCCACCCGGGCGATCGGGTAGCCGGTCGCTTTGCTCGCCAGCGCCGACGACCGGCTCACCCGTGGGTTCACCTCGATCACGTAGTAGGGCAGCGATCCATCTTCCGGCAGCGGCCCCCAGTCCACCAGTTCTCGACGCGGCGCCAGGGCGAGTTGAACGTTGCATCCGCCCTCGATCCCCAGCGCCCGGATAATCTTCAACGACGCCGACCGCAGCATCTGATAGTCCTTGTCGGACAACGTCTGGCTCGGCGCCACGACGATCGAGTCGCCGGTGTGTACGCCCATCGGGTCGAGATTCTCCATGTTGCAGACGCTGATGCACGTGTCGGCCGCGTCCCGCATCACCTCGTACTCCACCTCCTTCCAGCCCAACAACGACTTTTCCACCAAGATCTGAGTGATCGGGCTGGCATCCAGGCCGTTCGCCGCGATCTCGTCCAATTGTTCGGCCGTGTGCGCGAACCCGCCGCCGGTGCCACCCAACGTGTAGGCGGGACGGATCGCGACGGGTAACCCAATCTCGGCCGCCGCTGCCCGCGCCTCTTCGATCGAGGTGCAGATCTCGCCCGGTGGCGTGGGCTCCCCAATCTCCTTCATCAGATCGCTGAAGAGTTTCCGATCCTCAGCCTTCTTGATCGCCTCCAGCGGCGTCCCCAGCAACCGCACGCCATGCCGGTCCAGCACCCCAGCCGCGTGCAGATCGACCGCGAGATTCAGCCCCACTTGCCCGCCCAACGTCGGTAGCAGTCCGTCGGGCTTCTCCCGCTCGATGATGCGCTCCACGACATCCACCGTCAGCGGCTCGATGTAGACCCGGTCGGCCACGCCCTGATCGGTCATGATCGTCGCCGGGTTCGAGTTGACCAAGACGGACTCGACGCCCTCTTCGCGCATTGCCTTACAGGCCTGCGTTCCCGCGTAGTCGAACTCCGCCGCTTGCCCGATCACGATCGGACCGCTGCCTAGGATGAGAACCTTCTTCGGCTTTGTCATAACTACGCCGTTCGGCTCCCGTCCTGATGGGTATTCGTCTCTGTCTGCGGCTCCACGCCGTCCTCATCAATCTGGCGCACCAGCCACCCCGCGAATCCCGCGCCCACGATGGCGAGCCCGAACGCCATGGGTACGGTCACCAGCGGCACCGCCGCGATCAGCACGGCGCATTCGGTTCCCGGGTCCGGCTCCGTCACACAGGCAATCCCAAACGCCAACGACGTCAGACCCGTCGCGGCTAGCCCAGCCGCGAAGACGAAGAGCAGGAGTGCCGTCCCTGGCGCGGCGTCTGCGCTCGCCCGCAACGACGGGCGGCCGATGGGAATCGGGAGCGGAACCGCGAGCCGCATTAGAGAGGCAACTCAAACTGCATACTGGGGTTGATGATCGGTACCAGGCCGCCGATGGCGCTGAGGAAGCTCAACGCGGGCTCATTACTATCCGGCAGTCGACCGACAACCTTTTGGAAGCCGTGGTCGCGGGCGTGCTCCAGGAGCGCCTCCGCCAACCGCGTCCCGATCCCCTTGCGCCTGTGGTTCGACTTCAGCCACACACCCAGCGTCGCCGTGTCCGGCGTTTGCGTGTCGAAGTCCAGCGCTCCGAACCACGCGGTCTCCCCCTCCGACTCCGCCAAATAGATCGCACCGGCCTCACCCAACCGCTCGATCCAGCGCCTCACCTCATCCGCCGACATCGCCGCGTCGAATCCCACAGGATTGGGGCCGCTCACGACCGCCGCGATGATCTCTTCGATCGCCGCCGCATCGTCGGCTGTTGCATGCCGTAGAACCGGCTCGCTCATTCTGCACTCCCCTTGCTGCGCCAGTCGCGCACGAGATCCAAGAACTCGTCGAATAGGTAGCCGTTGTCCAGCGGTCCTGGCGCCGCCTCCGAGTGGTACTGGATCGACACCACCGGATAGTCGCGGTGCGTCAGCCCAGCCACCGTCCCGTCATGCAGATTGACGTGGCTCACCACGGCGCCGTCGTCCAGGGCCTTCGCCTCCACCGCGTAGCCGTGATTCTGTGCCGTGATGTAGACCCGGCCCGTGCGCAGATCCTTGACCGGATGATTCCCGCCGCGATGGCCGAATTTCAGCTTGAAGGTGTCCGCGCCCAGCGCCCGCCCTATCACCTGGTGGCCGAGGCAGATCCCCATCATCGGGAGCGTCCCAAGTAGTGCCTTTGCCACCGCGACCTGCGAATCTCGCAGTTGGGGATCGCCCGGTCCCGGTGAGAGCATGACGCCGTCCGGCTCCAGTGCTTGGATCTCATCGACCGTCGCCGTCGGCGGCAGCACCGATACCTGGCAGCCCCGTCTCCGTAGCTCCCGCGCGATGTTGAACTTCAGCCCCTCGTCCAAAACGACGATGCGGAACTCGCCGCTGGTACTGCCCAAATCCTGGACCCCATCCGCCCACTCATACGGCCTCGCGGTACCCACGTGGTCGATGAAGTCCTGGCTCTCATACGACGGCACGTCCGATAGGCGCGCCTGGGCCTGCTCCACATCGGCCGGATCCACGATCATCCCCTGCATCACCCCCTGCGACCGCAGCCGCCGGGTCACCGCTCGCGTGTCGATTCCGGCCAAGCCGGGCATTCCATTCGTCAGGAGGTGCGCGTCCAACGACACCCCACCGTGCGGGTGTGACGGCGTCTCGCAGTCGCTGCGCACAACCAGTCCCCGCACCTGAATCTTCGCGCTCTCATCAATTCGCGGCTCGATCCCGTAGTTCCCAATCAACGGGTACGTCAGTACCAGAATCTGACCGGAGTAGGACGGGTCGGTCAGCATCTCCTGATATCCGGTCATCGACGTGTTGAAGACCACCTCGCCCCAAGAGTCGCCGTGATCGCCGATCCGGTGCCCGCTAAAGACCGAACCGTCCTCCAGGACCAGCGCCGCGGGGGTCCGTGTCGAGTTGGCGTCGTTCGTACTCGGCCCGTTCAGATCTGCGCTCATTCGCCCGTCCTCGCCAGCAGATAGAGCGCCGCCATCCGCACCGCGACGCCATGCTGCACCTGCCGCTCCACCTCGCTTTGCGGTCCGTGGGCGACGTCGGCGGCAACCTCGATGCCTTGATTCATAGGTCCCGGGTGAAGCAGCGGGGCGCCCTTGGTGGCCTTCGCCAGTCGCGTGGCGTCAATTTGGTACCGCGACGCATACTCCCGCAGCGAGGGCAGCATCGCGCTACGCATCCGCTCTGTCTGGATGCGTAGCGCCATCACTGCGTCCGCTCCCACGATTGCCCGGTCCAGGTCGTCGTCCACCTCAACCTGCGGCAGCCCCTGCGTCTGCCCCGCCTCTGGCTCAGTCTCTAAACCGCGCGGCATCAGCGTTCGCGGCCCCACCAACGTCACCGACGCACCGAGCGTCGTCAGCGCCCAAATGTTCGACCGGGCCACGCGTGAGTGCTGCACGTCCCCGACGATCAGGATGCGCTTGCCCTCCAGCGTCCCTGTCGCCTTGCCCTCTCGCTTGCCGAACGCCTTTGAGAGTGTGTACGCGTCGAGCAGCGCCTGTGTTGGATGAGCGTGCCAGCCGTCGCCCGCGTTGATTACGTGGGCGTTGGCGTTCCGCGCCGCCAGGTACGGCGCTCCCGCGGAGGGGTGACGCATCACGATCACGTCTGCGCCAATCGCCTTCAGCGTCTGCACTGTGTCAATCAGCGACTCGCCCTTCTCCACGCTGGAGCCGTTGCCCGAGACGTTGATGACGTCCGCGCCCAGCACCTTCCCCGCCAGCTCAAACGACGCCCGCGTTCGCGTGCTTGCTTCGTAGAACAGATTCACGACGGTCACCCCGCGCAAGGCCGGCGTTCGTGCCACGCGGCGATGCAGGACCTCCTCCATCCCCTCCGCCGTCTCCAGAATCAGCAGGATTTCGTCTCGGCTCAGCGTGTCCACGTCCAGCAAGTGCGGGCCGGTCCAGGTCGTTTGGTCCGCGGTGGCCGTTTCCCTGCGTGTCTCGCTCCGCCCGGCGAGATCAGCCGCCTTTGATTCGATCACCATGCTCAGCTCCCCCGTCCGCGTCGTTCGGTCGCCGCGGTCGACGAAGGATCACTCTCTGTCTTCAATCCGTCCTTCTCGACTCCCGCCCGGACAACCACCGCGTCGATATCGTCCGTTTCAGTCAGCAGGACCTCCACCACGTCGCTGCGCTGAGTCGGCAGGTTTTTGCCCACGTAGTCCGGCCGGATTGGCAACTCCCGATGTCCCCGGTCGACCAGCACCGCGAGCTCGATCGCTGCCGGGCGCCCGTAGTCGATGAGCGCATCCAGCGCCGCCCGGATCGAGCGGCCCGTGAACAAGACATCGTCGAGCAGCACAATGACGCGGTCATCAAGGGATTCGGGCAAGTCGCTGGGGTGAACCGTCGGGGGAAACTCCCGCATCGAAAGATCGTCCCGATGCAGACTGATATCGAGCGCCCCCGTTGCCACCGTGACTCCCTCGAAACGAAGAATCGCCTCGGCGATCCGCTCCCCCAGCGGCACCCCGCGCGTTCGCATCCCGACCAGAACGAGGCGGGAGACGTCGGCATGATGTTCCAGGATCTCGTGTGCGATCCGGACCAGGGCGCGACGGATGGCGTCGGCGTCCATCACCACCTGGCGTTCCCTGGCTGCCGGCGTGGGCACGAAACGTCGATCGCCGCCAGAAGCGTTGCGGGTTCCGTTGCCGTTCTCGGCTGATGAGTTGGAAGCGCGCGTCATGGGAGCACCCAGATTTGGCTGCCCACGGGAGTCCCAGCGCCGCGAGGCGCGCAGTCTCGACAAGGATGATTGGAGGAAGCGGAGAGACGAACTCGGGTCACCACGGCGACCGAGGAGCGGGAGCGCACAGAGATCATTTCGCGTCCTTTCCAGCCTCGCGGGACCGGATTAAAGGCACTGCGCCGATCGCATCTTACCAGCGGCTGTCAGATCCGAACGACAACCAGACCGTATCACGCACCCTCAGCCTCACCTGTCGGACTTCTGTCATCCACCAGAGTCGGCGCCAATTTGATGTGTGCTGCGCAACACGGTGACCGCCTCCACTCCTATGAGTCAAGCATTTCAAGGGGTCACGCCTCCAAGGCCTCGGGCAGTCCAGAGCGTCAAGCGCTCCGACAGATACGCCACCCGCCCCCGTTCACCAGGCTTCGCGAACATCTTGCTCCCTACACTCCGCCGCTACACTGAGAACGGGTTCGGGAGACGGTCTAACGAAAACACCTCAATGCACATGCGCCCCTCTACTCAGCGACTCGGCCTCTCCCGAGCGTGGATGATCTGGATCGGCATGCTCTTGGCGGCGCTGGTCGGCGCTGCCTGCTCGGCCAGCGACGGTGCTCCTGAGGGTGCTAGCGACGTTGGCTCAATCGACAACAGCCTCCCCCCCGTCGTGGAAGCCCCCGGATCGCAGAGTCCGACCGAGGCGCCTCGGGAGCCTCCCTTCATCAACGATCCAGCGCTCGAAGCTCTAGTCTCACGACCCGCGCTCGGGTTGCCTCTGCGCTTCGTCGCGGTCGGACGTCTCGACCGCGAGCCGATCCTCTCGCTCGGTCTTGTCGGCAGCGCTGCACGGATCACCTACAGCAGCGCCACGACCAATGAGCTCCTCTCTCTCGACGTGCTGCGCCTCGCCCCCACCGTCGATCCAGAGCGCTTTTTCGGCGCCTTCGCCGACACGCTCGGCGATGACGCCGCGTTCATCGGTGTGCGCAACGTCGGTGTGATCTTGGGGATCGGCGATCGGGCCCGCCACATCACCTTCACGGTGCAGGGGGACGATGGTGAAGCGGTCGCCATTCTCCGCGGCGACCTAGTCGCCCTCGCGACCTATCGCAGGCCGTCCGGCCTTCGCGCTGCCGTGGAAATGGGAGTCCTACTCGAGCGGCTCGACGCATCGCTGAGTGGCGCCTCTCTCGCAGCCCAGTCCGAGTCAACTTCCCAGCGTGACGGCGAACGACTTAGTCGCTATCCGCACTGGCCGAAGCCTCTTGCTGCATCTCGGGCGGTAGCAAGTTCGGAATCCCGTCTTCAATGGGGTACTTGAAGTCGATCGAAGCGGAGTAGAGGTGTCCGCGGATGATCTCGTCCCCGTCTTCCTCCTCCACCACCAACTCCAGAGGTTCCTTCGTCACCGGGCAGACCAGAATGTCCATCAGTTCGCGGCGCATCAGTCTTCCGCTCCTCCAACACTTGACGAGAGAAGGGACCGGCCTTCCTCGTGCGCTTAGGTTATCAGCCTCCCCACTCAACGCCACAAACAAGTGCACGCTGCTCTCCCCGCCTCCCTCCACGAGAGTGACCGACCGCGTGCTGTGTTGACACTCACTCACCCTGCCGGGAACATGCGGCCAGCCCACGGCAGGCGCAACGCCTCAGCTGAATCAGACTGACACCACCGGGTGCGGAGAGCGAACATGGAAGAAATCAAAGCGCCCATGGCTGGGACGGTCCTTGAGATCCTCGTCGCCGTCGGCGATTCGGTGGCGCAAGAAGACGAACTGCTCATTCTCGAATCCATGAAGATGGAGATCCCGGTCGAGGCACCCGCCGCTGGCACCGTCGTCTCCATCGCCGCAACCGAAGGTGACCCGGTCCAAGAAGACGACCTCTTGATGACGTTGGAATAACCTCTGGTTGATGTGGGAATAGCCTCGTGTGAGGTCGGAATAATCGGCCGGGAGAGCTCGATGTCTGATCGGATCTCCAGGTTCGCGCGGGGGCAGGATGTTTGAGCGAGTCTTGATCGCGAATCGCGGCGAGATTGCGGTTCGCATTGGGCGCACGTGCCGCGAGCTCGGTATCGCGACTCATGCCGTCTACTCCGACGCGGATCAAACCGCCCTCCACGTGCGCCTCGCCGACGGCGCCACGCGGATTGGCCCCCCGCCGGTCGCGGAGTCGTATCTCAACATCTCCGCCATTCTTGATGCCGCCGTCGCCAATCACTGCGACGCCATCCATCCGGGCTACGGCCTGCTCTCTGAGAACCCCGAGTTCGCCCGCGCCTGTGGCGAGCGGGGCATCACTTTCATCGGCCCCAGCGCTGAGCACATCGACCTGATGGGACATAAGAACCAGGCTCGCGCTGAGATGATCAAACTGGATTTTCCTGTCATCCCCGGGACCAGCGGAGACCTCGACGACGAGCGCCTCGATGCGCACGCGGCAGAAGTCGGCTATCCCCTGCTCGTCAAAGCCAGCCGCGGCGGTGGCGGCATCGGCATGGCCATCGTCGAGGATCCGGAGAAGCTCGCGCGTGCAGTCAAGCGGGCACGCTCCACCGCCCGCCGCTCCTTCGGCTCGGACGAGCTCTACCTCGAAAAGCAGATCCGCTCCGCTCACCATGTCGAAGTGCAGGTCTTCGGCCTTCCAGACGGCACAGTCCGCCACCTCGGGGAGCGCGAGTGCTCCGTCCAGCGGCGACATCAGAAGGTCATCGAGGAGGCTCCTGCCCCCGTGGCCACGCCCGAGCTGCGCATGGAGCTAAGTCAGCGGGCAGTGGAGTCCATGCAGCGTCTCGGTTACCGGAACGCGGGAACCGTGGAGTGTCTCTTAGGAGATGACGGACAGTACTACTTCATTGAGATGAACACCCGCCTCCAAGTTGAGCATCCGGTGACCGAGATGGTGACCGGACTCGATCTCGTCGAACTCCAACTCCGAATCGCGGCTGGCGAGAATCTCGATCTCCCCACCGACGCGCACAAACCCACCGGTCATGCCATCGAGGCGCGTATCTACGCGGAGGACTCCGAGACGCTGATGCCCGCGCCGGGCACGATCACGCTGTTTGCTGTCCCCTCGGGGGACGGCATTCGAATCGACACCGGCGTCGAAAGTGGCGACGAGATATCACCGTTCTATGACCCCTTGATCGCCAAGCTGATCGTCTGGGCCGACGATCGGGCGGCGGCAGTCCAGAAGCTCGCGGATGCGCTAGACACTCTAGAGTTGAGAGGAATTCGCAGCAACGTGGATTTCCTTAGACGGATTGTCGCCGCACCAGAATTTCGAGATGGGCTGTACGACACGGACTTCATCGACCAATTCATGCACTAAACCCCAATGATTGCCGTTGCAAGTGTTGCCTTCCCCGCTGGGTATCGCAATGCTTGAAGCTGCGGCGGAGAGCGATTTCGTTTGGATCCGTCCAAGGCTGGTGCTCCCCGGCGTCGGCCGCAAGAGATGAAGGGGTTGGCTTTGGCACGCTCGCCCGGTACCCAAGTCCTCGTTGTCGACGACGAACCTCGCATTCGCCGATTCGTCCGAGTCGCGCTTGAACGAAACGGCTGGGGTGTGCTGGACGCCGCCAACGGGGTGGACGCCGTGGACCTGGTGCGTGAGCAGAATCCAGATCTCATCCTTCTGGACATCAACCTCCCTGATCTCGATGGTTTCGAGGTACTCGGCCGCATCCGGGAGTTCGCAGACACTCCCGTCATCATGCTGACGGGCCGCGATAGCGAATCGGACCGCGTCACCGGACTGGACCTCGGTGCCGACGATTACGTGGTTAAGCCGTTCGGGGTCAAAGAGTTGATGGCGCGGGTGCGTGCCAACCTCCGGCGCTCCTCCGATCGCAGCGATCTTCCCCCCTCCATGACCTTCGGCGACCTCACCATCGACTTCTCCATGCGTCGCGTGGAGATCGGTGACGAAATCATCGCCCTGACTCCCACGGAGTTCGCCTTGCTCAGTGAGCTCGCCCTCAACCAGGGGCAAGTCGTCTTTCCCGCGGACCTGCTGCGCGCTGTCTGGGGGCCATCCTATCTGGACGACGTGAGCCTCCTGCGTACGGCGGTCTGGCGCTTGCGCCGCAAGGTGGAACCGGACTCGGAGACCCCCCGCTATGTGGTCACGGTTCCCCGCGTCGGCTACACGTTTGGCATTCCCAAGGACTAGCGACTGACTTTCTTGTCGATCACCGACTGCGCGACCCACTGCTGCGTCTTGGCGGGCTCGTGACCACGTCGTGATGGAATTTGATGTTCCGAGATGGTTCGGTGATGCGCTAATTCCTATGGTTCCTGCGTGCCTAGGACCGTTCGGACGGTCGCTCTGGGTAGGAGAGACGCATGACCAACCCGCTACGGATTTTTATTGTTGATGACCATGGCCTTCTGAGGAGCGTCATGACCATGGCGCTGGAGCGCATGGATGGGGTTCAGGTGATCGGGCAAGCGGATAACGGCCGCGATGCCGTGGACGAAGTGATCCGGGCACGCCCGGATATCGTCCTCATGGACATCCTCATGCCGCTTCTCGATGGTATCGAAGCGACCCGGCGCATCCGGCGCGACTGCCCCAGCACGCAGATCTTGATGCTCACGGGCGCCGCCACCAGCGAATCGGTCCTGGAGGTCCTTCGTGTGGGCGCCTCCGGACTCATTCCCAAGACCTCCGACCTGACCGAACTCGAAGCCGCGATCCGAGCCGTGGCCGCCGGCGAGATCTACGTCTCTCCTCAGCTTGCCGGGCCCGTCCTGGCGCAGATTGCCGCTCGCCCCGTCAGCGCGGAAGACGATGATCTTGCCGTTCTCAGTGGCCGCGAGCGTGAAGTCATCCAACTCATTGGTGAGGGCCAGAGCACCCGAGACATTGCGAGCGGGCTCTTTATCAGCCCCAAGACGGTCGCTCAGCACAAGGCCAACATCGCCAAGAAGCTGCGGCTCAAGAACACGCGCGAACTACAGATCTTTGCCGCCCGCCGTCAAGCGCAACGCGCCGAAGCGTCGATCAGCGCCTAGCCCCGGGTCAATCCGAGGCCACGAAATCTCGCACCAACGCCGTACTGCTCAGCACCTGCTCCCAGGAGTACCACGGTGGGCTATCTCCCTCCGCCGACCAGATCCGGTGGATCACCGCCAACTTGTGTAGCCCCCGCCAGGACCCAGTAGGGCAGCGCTTCCAGATCCGCCCCTGAGCGCACCCCGTAGTCCGCAACGATCGGCAACTGAGCCGGCGGACCCTGTGCACCCAGTAAATACGACGGCGCCGCCAGCAGTCCCATATCCGACAGCCGGTCGCCGATCTGTGCTTGCTCCCAATCCACCACCGCCACCAACCTCTTGCTCGCGAAAGAGGTTGGTGAACACGTTGATGTCTCCTTGGCAGAAGACCAAATCCAACGTCGTCGCCAGGTGCGCCCCCAGCCAACCGCCAAGCTCCGCGATGAACGGATCGTTAGCCTGCCCGTAGCGCGCCGCCCGCGCCTCCACCAACGCCAGATCGCGAGCTGCCCCTTCCGTCCCTACCTCTGGCGCGTCCAGGAACGCCAGACCCGCCTCAAGCCATGGCACTTCATGGATTCGGGCCACTGCATCCACGTCGTTCGCTGTCACCCTCGTGCTGCGGGGCACCTCGCCCATATGTGGCGCGTTCACGAACTCCATCACGAAGAACGCCGCCTTCAGCGCTTGGCTCTCCGTCGCCACGGCCAAGACCTCGGGCACCGGAACCGCCGTGCCCGCGAGCGCGCGCAGCACTCGCGACTCGCGCACCACGTCATACGGCTCGAAGATCCCACTCTCGCGCTCTACCCGGATCACGACAGGCGCCGCATTCCCCCGATCGACACGGAACGTGAGGTTGGACACGCCGCCCGCAAGCGCCTCAATCCGCTCGACGGGGCTCTCGCCCAGCGACCTGCGGACCTCACCCAGCGCCTGCGCGACCACGTCGGCATTGATTGGACTCACGGTCATTGCGGCTGCCTGAGCGGGGCTGTCTAGCCGTTGACCAGCGTGCCCAGGATCTGTTCCGTCTCCTCCAACGATCCGCCCGGCATCGAGAGCACCGGCATATCGACGCCGTGCTCCGCCAGGTCGTCAATCCCCTTGCCCACGTCGTCGGGCGTGCCGGTCAGCGCGGTTTCGCTGACCATGCGGTCGCTGATCGCCGCGCTGGCGGCAGCCGGATCGCGCGCCTCCCAGCCCGCCTGGCAGGCCTTCACGTCCTCCGGGAAGCCGTTCCGCGTCAACATCTGCGCGTAGAAGACCCCCATCCGTCCGATGTAAAAGGAGACGGGTCCTCGCGCCTCTTGACGGGCAGCGTCCGGGTCGTCAGAGAGCACCGTCGTGACCACCGGGCACAACGTGATCTCATCGATCGACCGCCCTGCCTTCACCGTGCCCTTCTCGATCTGGGCCATCCCTTCTGAGTAGCGTGACTTGGGCCAGTAGATCGGCATCCAGCCGTCCGCGACCTCGCCGATCTGCTCGATCGACTTCGGCGTGATCCCCGCGATGTAGACGGGGATCTTCTTCCGCACGGGTTCCATGTCCAGCCGGAAGCCGATATCAAGCTTGAAGATCTCGCCGTCGTAGACGACTTTCTCGCCGCTCATCATCAGGTTGAAGATTTCCACGTACTCGCGCAGGCGTTGCAGCGGCTTTTCAAATGGCTCACCGTGCCAGTGCTCAATCACCCGTGCGCCGGAGGTCCCGAGCCCCAAGATCATGCGACCGCCGCTGATCTCGTCCAGGCTGGCCATTGTCGACGCCAGGACCCCGGGCGAGCGTCCGTACACCGGAGCGATCCCCGTCCCCAACTGAATCTTCTCCGTCGCCATCGCCAGTTGCGTCAGGAACGTCATCTGGTCTCGGCCCCACGTCTCCGCCGTGAACGCCGCTTCCACGCCCACATCCTCCGCAATCTTGATCTTGTCGATGATCTGGTCGCGCTGCTCCTTGCTCTGGGGTAGCCCAGCAGCGACGGCGATCTTTCGTGGCATGGCGGTTCCTGCTCTCCCGTACTAATCGGCTTCGGCTCCGGCTGGACGGTGGACGCCCGCGCCAATCCGTTGATCAGCGCGCCCGTCCCAGCGCGTACGTCGCTCGCCCCTTCGCGACGAGCGAGCCTTGGTCATTGTGCACGTCCACGTCGCCCACCGCTAGAGAGCTCCCCTTCTTGATGATCGTCGCCGTCGCGATCAACGCCTCCCCGATCGCGGGGCGCAGGTACGACACGTTTAACTCCGCGGTGCCGCGCATTTGGTCGCCCAGCTTGCAGGCGCTCAACACCGCAGCGACCACGCCAATATCGACCAACGCCGCTATCACTCCGCCGTGGACGCCGCCCGCTACGCCGCCTCCCACATCCTTCGTGATCGGCAAGCGGAAGATCGTTTTCCCGCGTTCGACCTCCAGCAAGGTCACCGCGAACAACTCTGAGCCACCCTCGCCGTGCCGTCCGCCTACGTACGACTGCCGGATCGATTCCAGGCTGACTAGCCACTCTTCCGCCACGTGCTGTCTCCCCTCCGGCTGTTCACGACGATTCGCGCCCTCGACGAAAACACCCCTACCACGTCCCGGAAGCGCCCCCATCCACGTTGATGGCCGTCCCCGTGATGAACGATGCCGCCTGCGACGCTAGGAAGACGATCAGATTCGCCGCCTCTTCCGTCTCCCCGATCCGGCCCAGCGGGATACTCTGCCCGACCTGCGCCAGAAACTCCGCCTCCGTGCTCTCGGGCGCCAACCGTTCTCGGAAGCGCCCCCACTGCGCGCTCTTGATCGAACCGATACAGACGGCGTTCACCAACACCTGATCCTTGGCTAAATCCCGGCTCATCGCCTTGGTCAGTGCCAGCCCCGCCGCCCGACTCACTGACGTTGGCATCGACCCCGCACCCGGCTGCTTGGCGCCAATGTTCAAGACATTGATCACGCGTCCCGCGCCGCGCTCGCGCATTGAGGGAAGGCACTGCCGCGCCATTCGGATCGCGCCGTACAATTTCAGATCGAGATCTGCTTGCCAGATCGAATCATCCACCTCGTCGAACGGTGCCGCGCTGGAGATCCCGGCGTTGTTCACGAGCACATCCACGCCGCCAAAACGGTCCACGGTCGCCCGCACCAGCGCCGCGCAATCCTCAGACGACATCACGTCGGTGGGCAGCGCCAGCAGTTCTCGCCCGGTTGCCGCCTGGATCCTCGCGGCAGCCTCTTGCAGAGGACCTTCGCGTCGTGCTCCGATCGCGACGTCGCAGCCTTCTGCCGCCAGCAGGCCGGCTGTCACTGCGCCAATGCCCTCGCTCCCACCGGTGATGATCGCCACCTTGCCCGTCAGGCCCAGATCCATTGGAGTCCCCCTACTAGTCGACCGTTCAAGTTCGCTTCCACGGACCGCCATCCGGCAGGCAGCCGCCGGAAGAATAACCCAGGTACCGTCTTCAGAACGTGGGTTGGGGCGGCATCGGAAATGCGTGCCGAGCAGCTGCGGGCCTGTATGGTCCTCCCTTCGGCAGTGCCGTCACAGCAAGCATCTGCCTCCTGCACGGTCGTCTGTCGATGCCCGCCATGCGACATAACCATGAACGTGACGAATGTGGCATGGCTCAACCAAGCAGGGGAGCGTGGTCCTTAGCCCGAGAAGATCGACCGCAGGGCGAACGCCAGATTCGCGGGCCGCTCCGCCAGTCGACGCATGCTGTACGCGTACCAGTGCCGGCCGTAGGGGAGGTAGATCCGCACCGGGTAGCCCTCACGCAGGAGCCGTTTCTGTTGCGACATACGCACGCCCAAAAGCATCTGCACTTCCCAGCGACCTTTGGGCGTGGCCTTCCGGAACGTGCGCGTCCTCGCCTCAGCCAGCAGCTTCGCATCGTGCGTCGCCACCGCAACCGTCGACCCGGACTGGATGGAGGTGGGCTCCAGCAGCAACCGCAACAGCGCGCGGTACTCCCGTTCCACTGCCGCCGAGTCGTTGAACACCATCGCAGCGGGCTCGGCGTAGGCCCCCTTCACCAACCGCACGTGCGCCACGCCGTCCGCGATTAGTTTCTCTACGTCCTCCCGGACCTCCGCAGATAGGCCTGCACCGCGATGCCTAGATTCGGCGTCTCGGCCACCGCTCCGCGATACAGCGACAACGTCTCGTCCACCGTCGCCGACCGCTCCATATCTAGCTCCACCGCCACCCCCGCCCAGCGGGCCGCTTCCAGCACGGCGGTGAGGTTCCCCTGCGCGGTCTCGTACCCGAGATCGAGCCCGAGCAGCGTTGGCTTCACCGCCACTCTCGACTGCGCGGCGATCCCGGCCTGCCCTAACCGGCCCAGCAGCGTTTGGTACTCCTCCACCGCTTCCGCCGCCGCCTTCGGTGTTTCCACATCCTCGCCTAGCAGCGAGAACGTGACCTGGAAGCCCGCCTCAATGAGAGGCTGCGCCGTCTCGATTGCCGCCTCCTGCGACGTTCCCGCCACGAACCGCCGCAGCAGCCGACTCCCGAACGGGGCCCGCTCCACTGCCTCGCCGATCGCTTGCTGCCGCGACAGCCAGAGAAAGATCGCTCGCAAGAGTCCTGTCATTGCCGAAAATCTCCACTCACCGAGCTCTTCGCCTCGGCCCATTCCCGTGGCCAACATGCTTCAGGCGCGAAAAAACCGGGCTCAGCCCGGCTTCCAGCTACGACAAACGACTCGGGAGCGAGAGGGGGCGAACTAGCCCTGACGCTGCTTGAAGCGGGGATTCTTCTTGTTGATGATGTAGATCCGCCCCTTGCGACGCACGATCTGATCATCTTTGGAGCGCTTCTTGACCGATGCTTGGACCTTCATGGCACATCCCTCAACTCACTGCGGACCACCGTACCATGCGCCCCAGACGCGCGCAGCAGCCCCCGATGCGTCGAGCCGCGCGTAGCTCGCCGCTCCTCCCCCCGCCCTCCCCCGGAACCGCCTGCTCCGATAACTGAGCCTTCTCCGGTAACATAGCGCCGTGGCCCAACATCCCGTCCTCACCAATGCTCATGATGTCGCCGATCTCTGCCGACACATCCGCGACGCTGGAAGCTTCGCGCTCGACACCGAGTTCGTCACTGAGAACACCTATACCCCCGAGCTCAGCCTGGTCCAGATTGCGACTCCTGACCGCATCGCGGTCATCGATTCCATTGCCGTGCCTGAATTGGACGAACTCTGGGACCTTGTCGCGGATCCAAACCTCCCGGTCATCATGCATGGCGCCGAGCAGGAGGAGCGCTTCTGTTGGGATGCCACCGGCCGCATGCCCGGCGCGCTCTTCGATGTGCAACTCGCCGTCGCCTTCACCGGTCTCCGTTACCCCATGAACTACAGCGCCCTCGTCGGATCGGTGCTGGGCATCCAGATGCATCAGAACCAGACGCGAACCGACTGGACCCGCCGCCCCCTCTCCCCCGCCCAGCTTGAGTACGCTGCCGAGGACGTCGAACACCTGCATGCCGTGCGAGATCGGATTGTCGCGCAGCTTCAGGAGCTCGGCCGCGAGGACTGGCTGCAGGAAGAGCGCGACCGCAAGCTCGACTCCCTCGCTCACGACATCGAAAACCCGCGCTGGTGGCGCGTGTCCGGCGCCCAAGGCCTCAGTCGGCGTTCCCTCGCCGCGCTCCGCGAGGTCTACTTCTGGCGTGAGTCCCTTGCCGAACGACGCGACATGCCGCGCAAGCGTGTCCTCCGCGACGACCTCATCGTTTCTGTCGCCAGCGCCTTGCCCGAGAACGTGGACGCTCTGCGTCGGCTCCGTGGCTACGAGAAGCGCAAGGACCGGGACATTCAGGAGATTCTGGACTGCGTACACGACGCCTTGGAGTTGACCGACGAAGAACTGCCCGCCTCGCGCCGCCCGCATCGAGAGCAGAGCCTCGCCCGCATGCTGGGTTTGCTCATGGAAGCTGTCCTCGATGAAACCTGCGCCGACCAAGAGATCGATACGTCCCTCGTCGGTACGGCCTCCGATCTCCGCGACCTGATTCGCTGGCACTTAGGCGGGCGCTCAGCGAACGAACGGCCCACCCTCATGCAAGGTTGGCGTGCCCTCGTCTGTGGTGACATCCTCGAAGCGGTCCTCGCTGGAGATGTGACTGTCTCCGTCGCGGACCCCACCTCCGACCATCCCCTCCGCATCCAACGCCGGGATGTCGACTGAGCGGAAAAGCCCTTTCGCGGCATCAGGTTTGGACCGTACGCCCCGCGGGGTGTGCAATCCGTTACGCTTCTCCGCAACGCGCCCATCCGGGCGCGAAAATGGTCCCGCTGCGGGGCCCAATCATTGCGCCTCGGGGTGGATGGTCTCTGCCTCAGCGAGTGGGACTCGTCCAGGCGGCGACAGGAGTGCTCCTTGAAGTTTGGCATTTTCTACGAACACCAGTACCCCAAGCCCTGGACCGAAGGCGGCGAACTGCAACTCTTCCAGGATGCCCTGGATCAGGTGGAGCTCGGCGACCAACTCGGCATCGATTACGCCTGGGAGGTGGAGCACCACTTCTTAGAGGAGTACTCACACTCTTCCGCCCCGGAAGTGTTCCTCGCCGCGGCCTCACAGCGCACCAAGAACATGCGCCTGGGGCATGGCATCGTCCTCATGCCGCCTGGCTACAACCAGCCCGCGCGGACGGCGGAGCGCATCGCGACTCTGGATCTCGTCTCCGGCGGTCGCGCGGAATTCGGCACCGGAGAGTCCGCCTCGCGCGCTGAACTCGAAGGCTACGGCGTCAATCCCGCCGATCGACGCGAGATGTGGCGCGAGGTGACCGAACAAGTCGCCAACATGCTGGCCATGGATCCCTATCCCGGTTTCGAGGGGAAGTACTTCTCCATGCCCACGCGGAACGTGGTCCCCAAGCCGGTTCAGAAGCCGCATCCGCCCATCTGGGTCGCGTGCTCCAATCGCGAGACCATTCACCTCGCGGCCCAGCTCGGCATTGGCGCACTCACCTTCGCCTTCGTCGATCCCAGCGAGGCCAAGAAATGGGTCGAGGACTACTATCACACGCTCAAGACGGAGTGTGTCCCCATCGGCCATGCGGTCAACGCCAACATCGCCATGGTCTCCTCCTTCTCGGTCCACCCGGATCACGACGAGGCCGTCGCTCGCGGGCGTGACGGCTTCCGTTTCTTCCAGTTCGCGCTCGGTCACCACTACGCCTTCGGCAAGCACAAGCCGGGCCGCACCGACATCTGGTCCGCCTTTGAATCGGTCAAGGATCATCTGCCGCCTGAAGGCGGCGAGGGTGGTATTGGCACCCCGGACGAGCTACGGGAGCACCTCCGCAAGTTCCAAGAGGCTGGCGTCGACCAGAGCGTCTTCATCCAGCAAGCCGGCAACAACAAGCACGAACACATCATGCAAGGGATGGAACTCTTCGGCCAGGATGTCATGCCCGAGTTCAAGGAGAACGAGGCCGAGCGCGTCAAGCAGAAGGAGGAGGAGCTCGCCCCGTACATCGAAGAAGCCTTCAAGCGCAAAGATCAGCTCGCCGAAATGGCCGACGAAGACATCCCCGTCTACGAGTCCTACGGGCTCAGCATCGCGGAGTCTGAACTCGAGAAGATGACCGATGAGCAACGCACGCGCCGCGAGCGCATGCTCAAGCTCGCCGAAGTCGCCGTGGCGCAAGGCGCGGATACGGGCGGTCGGACGAGCTAACGACCGCGTAAAATCGCGAGAACGAATCGGTCGATTCCCGCCTAGATCTGACGAACTGGGCGGGAATCGCCATCGTATGAGGCAACGAGCCCGTCTCCCTTGCAGGGGCGGGCAAAAAACAAGCCTTGGGTTTGGCTGCAAAGCCGGGCCCGGATGGAGAGACTCATGACCGCTGGCGACAAGAACGAGCAGTACGAACTTCGCGGGATCAATCACCTGGCGCTCGTCTGCAAAGACATGCAGGTGACCGTCGACTTCTACACCCAGATTCTGGGCATGCCCCTCACCAAGACGCTTGACCTGCCCAACGGCATGGGGCAGCACTTCTTCTTCGATTGCGGTAACGGCGACTCGCTCGCCTTCTTCTGGTTCCCCGGAGCGCCCAAAGCTGCACCCGGCATCGCCTCCCCCGATCGCGCCTTCTTCGAACCCGGTGCCGAACTCGCGACCGCGCATGGTTCCATGAACCACGTAGCCTTCGATGTTTCCCCGGAGAAGATCGAGGAGTACCGCGAACGGCTGGTCAATGCCGGTATCGAAGTGACACCTATCTTCAACCACGACAACTCCCCGTCCCAGGTTTCGGCGGAGCTCACGGACGACACCTTCGTCCGTTCCATCTACTTCTACGACCCGGACGGCATCCTCCTGGAGTTCGCGTCCTGGACCACCACCTTCGACGAGTCGGACATTCCCCACAAGGCCGCCACCGAAGCCGACGAACCCCGCTACCTGGCGATGGCGGAAGCGGCGAAGCAGGCCGTTCCCGCTTCCGGCGACTAACGGTTCCTCGTCCCATTCAGACAAAGAGAACCCCGCCATCTGGCGGGGTTCTCTTTGTCTCGAAGAATGATGTCTCTTGGCCCCGGCGAGCAAACGCTACCGGTCGCCCAACGCCTCCGCCACGGACGCGAGCAGTGACTCACTATCGAACGGCTTTTGCAGGAAGCTCCAGTCGCTGTTCCCCAAGCCGTCCAACGTATCCGCCGCGAATCCACTCATGAACACGACGCGGAGCTCTGGTAGTTGCTCTCGCAAGGACGTGAATGTCTCTTTCCCGGAGAGCCCAGGCATGGAGGAGTCGATCAGCGCCACGTCCGGTGCGGGGCCTGCTCCCGCCAGCAATGCCAACGCGGCCTCGCCGCCATCCGCCTCGAGCACCGTGTACCCCGCCCGGCGCAGGACCGCCCCACAGATCGCGCGGAGTTCGCTGCGATCATCAATGACCAGTGCCGTCAACGGTCGGTCGACTCTCACGGTCTCCGCGCGGTCTGTGTCCATTGCCCGCTTCGACGAAACTCTCCTGTCAGCCTCCCCAACAGCTGGCAGGTAGACGCGCATCGTCGTCCCCAGCCCCGGATCGCTCACCACCCCAATCGCGCCACCGTGTTCATGGACAATGCCGTAGACCATGGCCAAACCCAGGCCGGTCCCGTCCTCTCCCTTTGTCGAGAAGTACGGCTCAAAGATGCGCCTGGCGGTCGCCTCATCCATCCCCGCACCGGTGTCAGCGCACTCCAGCGGGAGGTATCCGCCATCGCGGCTGACCAAATTGTCCGGCAACTCGTCGTCGACGGCGCTCCGAACCGTCACCATCAACTGGCCCGAATGGGACCCGTCCTTGGACATGGCGTCCACCGCGTTCACAGCCAGATTCATCAGCACTTGCTGAATCTGCGACGCGCTGCCCAGCACCACCGCATCGTCGGGCACGTCCTGGACCAGTCGCACGTTCGGATCGATCGCTCGTCGCAGCAGATCGAACAACTCATCGACCTGTTCTCGCAGCGAGACCGGCTCGCGGACCACGTCGCTTGAACGCCCGATCGCCAAGAGCTGTCGCGATAGCTGCGCCGCGCTGTGCGCCGCCGTCGCCGCCGAATCCACCAACGGCTTCGTGGTAGGGTCCGCTGTCGACGCGGCTTCGCTCAAGCTGGCCTGGATCACCGTCAGGAGATTGTTGAAGTCGTGCGAGATTCCCGCCGCCAGGTTTCCCACGGAGTCCATCTGCTGCGCCTGGCGCACGCGAGCCTCCATCGCCCGCTCCTCCGTCACGTCTTCCACCTCGCCCAGAAGACTGCGCGTCTCCGACAGCCAATGCAGCGTCACCTCCACCAATCGCGTCTGGTCCCGTTGCCGCAAGGGTAGCTCGACCTCCGCGCTCGTCGCTTCTTGTGCCACCTGTAGCGCCGTCTCCAGCATCTCCACGTCCTCATCCGCCGCGAGGTCGCTCAGCCTCGTGCCCACCAGCTGTGGCGAATCCAGGATCGAAGCCAGTTGCTGGTTGTGGAATTGGATTCGACCGGTCTGGTCCGAGAGGAAGATCCCCCGCGACGGTGAATCCGCGATCGTTCGGTAGCGTTCCTCCGACGCCCGCAGCGCATCTTCAGTCTTCTTGCGTTCGCTGATGTCGGTCACCATGAGCAACGTCCCTGCCGCGTCTTCCGCCGGCCCGCCGAACCGCGTGGCCGAGACGATGCACCAGACATCACTCCCGTCGGCGCGCAAGAACCGCAAGTCCTTGGGCCCCGCGGTCTTCTCCCGCAGCAGCCCGGCCAGAGTGGTCGATTCCGCCGGATGCACCAAGGTCGAAGCCGCTCTCCCAAGCAGCCCGTCGGGTTCGTATCCCAGAATGGCCGTCATCTGGCGGTTTGCGAGCGTGCCGTTCCCGTCCCCATCCAGGACCCACATCCCCTCCGCTGCCGTCTCCACAATGCGGCGATAGCGTTCCTCGCTCGCCCGAATCGACTCTTGTGCCTCCAGCCAAGCCGTCATGTCGCGCCCGATCGCTTGGTAGGTCCCATCCCCGAGTTCCACTGGGTTGAGTTCCAACCAAACGCGGTCTCCGCTCGCTCGCAGCACCTGCGTCTGGAACGACGCGCCGCCCGACTGGAGGCCGGTGCGCAGCAATTGGCCCGCTCGATTCACTTCCTCCGGGGGCACAAAATCTGTGAAGGGGCGCCCCACAATCGCTCCGCGTTCGCGCTGCAGCAAATGGGCCGCGCTCTCGTTCACGTAGAGGCAGAGCCCGTCCGTATCGAACATCCAGATGCTGTCCGCTGCCCGATCCAGTGATCGCCGGTAGCGTTCCTCGGAGACACGTAGCGCCTCTTCCATCCGCGTCCGTGGCGTGATGTCCAACGCATGCGTCTGGATCGTGACCCTGCCGCCCGCGTCCGAGGATTCCCCCACGGCTTCCGGCCCGCCATCGCAAGCCCAGCGACGAACGTCGCCGTCTCGCGCGACGAAGCGCAACGTCTGCCGGGCCTCCCCCTGGACGGCACGCACCAGGTAGGCGTGGGTCGCCTCCCGATCCTCCGGCGAGGCCAGCTCCTCCAGCGACCGCCCCACCAATTCCGTCGCGTCGTACCCCAACGACCGCGCCACCGCCGGATTCACTTCGAGCAACACTCCGCCAGCATCGTGTCGCAGAATGAGCCCAGCGCTTCGATCCACCACCTGCCGATACTGGCTTTCCGCGCGTTCCAACTCAGCCGCCGCCGAGCGGGTCGGTGTCGAATCCCAACCGACTGAGCCTTCCACGGACACGCTGTGCGCTAAGACCAAGTGCGTGCCGTCGTGTTGACTCAGAAGCTGTAGCTCTACCGTCGCCCCCTCGCTGGCCTCGTCGCTGGCCCCCTCAGTCGCCGTCGCTTGCAGCAATACGAGACACCGCACCGTGCCCGCGCGACTCACGCGGCCCAACGCCTGATCCCAGATCGCCTGATGCGAGTCCGCGACGAATTCCCGCAGCGATCGCCCCGTGATCCGATCGGACCTCAGGCTCAGCAACTCCGTGAATGCCGCGTTCGCGTACGTAATCACCCCAGCTGCGTCCACGCAGCCAACCGGATCCGCAGCTGATTCCAGGGTCCCGGACGCGACGAAATCGAAACTAGAGCCGATCCCGCTCTGGGAGGCCGTTGATTCGCCGGCGGGCCGCGCAACGACCAAGAAGAGTGCGTCCTCAACGCGGCTGACCTCGGTCTGGAGCACCGCTCCGCCATCGTCAATCAGGCAGCTCGCGTGCCCAATCCGCGCAGCCTCTGACAGGCACCTATCGAGCTCACTGCCAGGGCGTAGCGAAATCTTCAGCGACTCCCAGGGCGCGTTCGTATGCAACGCCTGGCGATCGGCGTCCACCACGCAAGCGGCCATGGGCAGCGCATCCAACACCGCCCAGGCCGACCTCCCCTGAAGCTCAGATCGATTTCGAACCAATGTGATAGCCAACCCCGGGCAAGTCCAATTACCCGGGCCCACTATCTCCGATTTGAAGTGTCATTGAAAGGCATGGTGATGAGCTAGAGATGTCGCGAACGGCCGTATCGACCCAGAGATTGAACCTCTCTCTAGGCGCGGAGACGCAGAAGCAGGGGAGAACATCGCACTATTTCCGAAGCGCGCAGACATCTACCCGGAGTTCAGGCGGGGAAGCGGACTCGAAGCCTTACAGCGTCGGCGGAATCGGCTTGTACGCGCCCTCGGGCGGGGAGATCCCCGCCAGCTCCTTCACGTACTGCTTCGCGTGATCGAAGTCGTAGCCGCGCATCGTCATCATCTTCTGCGCCGCCAGCGACCCCTCCGCGTGCAGCGCGAGGACGGCCTTGTGTCCGCCCTTGGCATCCGCTCCCAGATCGCGGATGAGATTCCAGAGTCGCATCCGGTCTTCCGCATCGTCCGCATTGCCAGAGCTTAGGTACTTCTTGAACGCCCCGTGCAGATCCTCGTTGCGGAAATCCGCCTCTGACGGTGCCGTAATCACGATCGCGCCAGAGATGTCCAGCAGGTTCTTTACCAGTTCGTGGTACTTGCTCGCGAAGGTGTACTTGCCCACGTTGGTGATCGACTCATTTGGGATTGCCACGCCGTCCCTGGTCTCGCACGAAACCGCCGCCGCCTGAATGAACGCATCGATCGCGCTCGCCGTCATCGCGAACTCGAACAGCTTGTCCTGGATATGCGGCACCTTCTCAATGCCCAGGTACTCCGCCGACAACGCCGCGGCCCCGGCCAGCATCTCTAGCGTCGGCTTCTTGTAACACATCGCGCTGTAGCGCTGCCAAAGCCCTAGCGCGTATGCGATCGGGCCTGCCACCTCGTTCTCGCCGTTTTGGAATACGCGGTCCCACGGCACCAGCACATCGTCGAACCAGACGAAGCATTCGCCGCCCACGCCGCCCGGCGCTAACGGATGGTCGAACTCTGACTCATGCATGTAGTCCATGCGCTCGATGATCCGCACGCCCGGCGTCTTTGGCTCCACCATGCACGCGATCGAGTATTCCGGCTCCGTGTCGCGCATCCGCTTCGTCGGTAGCACGATCAGCTCGTCCGAAAACGTCGCGCCAGAGATGTGCGCCTTCATCCCCCGAATGATGATCCCGTCCGCGTTCTCGTCAACCTTGCGCACGTAGAGGTCCGGATCACCCTGCTCCGACGGATGCTTCGACCGATCGCCCTTGGTGTCCGACATCACGATCGACATCGTCAGGTTTCCGTCGCGCGCCCGCTTGAACGCGTTTTCGATGTTTTCCCGGTACATCGGGTTGTACTTCTCCAACTCCGGCGCTACCCACCGCAGCGACAGAATCGAGTCCGAGCCAAACGACGGCCCCCCATAGCGCATCCCGAAGTCGATCGCTCGCGCCCGTGCGAGCAGATCGTCGGAGTTCGTCGGCGGCACCATGAACCGGTCGACTTCCTCGCCGGTTTCCGGATCCTCCGTCACGAAGATCTCTTTGCGCGAGTCCGTGAACGCCGTAAACGCCGAGGCGTGACTCATCGCCCGATCGCGCGTGCGTGGATGCGTCGTTACGTCGTCGATCAGCTCTCCGCCGCTGTAGATCTGCCGGCCATCCCGCAGCGCCTCCAACGCCTCTTCCGGTGTCCGAAACGCCATGATCCACTCCTTCTCTGCTCAGCCTCGATGATGGTCGAGGCCCACGATAGATGACCGGTCGTCTACATGCCCCTGCTACGGGCGGGCTTCACGGACCGACATCGCCTCATCGCCTATCCCGCTCACATCGCAAACAGTGCGAGCACGGCTCGGCCGTATCCGACTCCGATTCGCTCAACGTCCGCCCTACGCAGACGCACGTTACGTGCCGATGCCGGCGGCTTCCTTGGCGGCGTCCATGGCATCGGTCAGATCGTAGTTGCGATAGGTCACGATCTTTTGTGCCGCCAGGCCGCCCCCGGCCTGGATCGTCGTCACTAACTCCCAGCCGCCGTAAGCATCCGCCGTCAGATCGCGGACCAGATTGATCAACTTCATCCGATCCTCCACATCCACATCGGACTTCGTGTGGAGGTACTTCCGCAGATAGCCCTCCGTCTCCTCGTTCCGCAAATCGGCCTCGCTGGGCAACGTCACCACGATCCCGCCGGAGATGTCGTGGATGTTCCGCATCATCCCGTGCCAGCCCGACGCCCCGTAGTACTTCCCTACGTTCACCTCCAGCGCGTTGGGGTAGACCATCCCGTCCTCGGTCGTCTCGTAATTGCGCAGCGCATTGTCCAACGACATCCGCAGCAACTCCGCGTAGAAGATCAGCTCCGTGATCTTCTCCTGGATGTGCCCGGCCTTGTTGATGCCGTGGTACTCGGCCAGCAATTGCGCGATGCCCACCAGCAGCTTGCTCCGCTCCACCATTGCCACCAGACCGCCGATCCGCTCCCACAGCCCCAACGCATGCGCGAAGACCCCCGCCAACTGATGCTCCCCCGCCAAGAACACGCGATCCCATGGCACCAGCACGTCGTCGAAGACGATGAACCCCTCCGGCATGTTGTGCCGCCCCGACAACGGGTAGTCGAACGTACTCAAGTCGGGCTCCGCGTAGGTCTGGTTGATCACCTTCACGCCCGGCGTGTTGGCGGGAATCGAGAAGCTCACCGAGAACTCCTCTTCCCCCGGCCCCATCGCCTTCGTTGGCATCACCACGATCTCGTGCGCCAAGCAGGCCGCCGTGATGTGCAACTTTGCGCCGCGAACGATGATCCCCTCGTCCGTCCGATCGACGATCCGCGTATACAGATCGAGATCGTCCTGATCGACCGGCCGCCGACTCCGGTCCCCCTTCGCGTCCGTGATCGCTTCCACCGCTCGAAGATCGTTGTCGCGCGCGTACTTGTAAATGGTCTCCACATTCGACGCGTACTCAGGCTTCACCTGACCTAACTGCTCACGCGCGTTCATCAGGGCCATGTAGACCGCCGTCGTGCCGCCCAGAATGCTCGTGTGATGCATCATCTCCACGCGTTTGTGCAGATCCTCTTCCGAACGCGGGATCTGAAACACCCGGTGCGCGTCAGTTCCATCCTCGGTCTGATAGGTCCGCACGTCACGCATGCCGGGGCTCTCGTAGTCGTAATCCTGGCTGGCGGTCTCTACGGGGACTTTCATCTCCGGATGCGACGTCACATCCTCGATCCGCTCCCCATACATGTAGTTCACGCGGCCGTCCCGCAACGACTCACGATATTGTTCAGGTGTCATCAAGGCCATGGTCTGTATCCCCCAACATCACATGAGGAAGCGGCAAGCGCTTCAGTTCGGCTAGGTGTCGAGGCGCAATGCTACGCGCCAACCCCAGCGTCCGGCAAACGTCGTGCTTCGATCCCCCGGCTCATCCGCCGCGGCACTCTCCCTCAGCCACGTCAGCCAACGACTGTTGCCATGACGATCGCTTGCGGAGCCACCATCGATCAGCCGGTTCGCACTCAGGTTCGCGCAAAGAACGCCCAAAGGAAACGCACCTTAAGTGCCGCAGCTCAGGCACTCCGCGGACCTCGTTTGCGTCGCGAACATCGAGCAGCCGTCTTGGCTTCCGATTGACTAGCCATACGCCCAAAGCAAACGTGGCTTAGCCGCCGGTGAAGTGGGCCTCGCGCTTCTCGACGAACGCCGCCGTCGCCTCACGGTGGTCGTCCTGTCGCATCGACAACCACTCCCAGGCCAGCCCTACATCCATCACCTCTTCTGCCTGCTTCTTCAGGATCTTGTTCAGCGTCTGCTTCGTCGCCCGCAGGGCGTAGGGGGCCATCCCCGCCAGCTCGCGCGCCTTCGTCAGACAGAACGCGTCCAGCTCTTCCGAGTCCACCAGATGATTTACGATCCCCAGCCGCGCCAGATCGTCGCCCTGGATCAGCTCGCCCGTCATCAACAGCTCTTTTGCCTTGTTGATCCCCACCAGCCAAGGCCAGATCACTGCCCCGCCATCGCCCGCCACCAAGCCCACGTTGACGTGACGATCGCCAATCCGCGCCTTCTCCGACGCCACTACCACGTCGCAGAGCAGCGCCACCGTCGCCCCTAACCCCACGGCCGCGCCGTTGATCTTCCCCACCAGCGGCTTCTCCAGATCCAAGATCGAATACACGATCTCCTGCGCCTCGCCCCGCACCTCCGCGACGCGGTGCTCCAGGTTTGACCCACTCTCGCTCGACGCCATCCCGCCAATATCGCCCCCCGCGCAGAACGCCCGGCCCGCGCCAGTCAAGATCACTGCCCACGCCTCGTTGTCGCGGTTCACCTCGCGGAAAATCGTCGACAGCTCCGTGTGCAGCCGACCGTTGACCGCGTTCATTCGGTCGGGCCGGTTCAGCGTCAGGGTCAGGATGTTCCCATCGCGCTCCGCCAGAATGTGTTCGTAGCCGCTGTAGTCAACCATCGTGTCCTGCCTTCACTGCTCTTCCAGATCGATCAGCGCGCGCATGCTACTCGTTCCCGTCAACCTTGGCCTCGGGTCTCAACAGCCGCCGAGACGCAATGCTTACATCCGGAACACCCCAAAGTTCGACTCCTCGATCGGCGCATTCATCGCCGCCCGCAAGCCGTGTCCCAACACATCTCGCGTCCGCGCCGGATCGATGATCCCGTCGTCCCACAGCCGCGCAGTCGAGTAATAGGCGCTGCCCTCTTCCTCGTACTTGGCCAGCGTCGGCGCCATGAACGCCTCCTTCTCCTCCTCCGACATCGACTCCCCCCGCGATTCCATATTGTTCAGCCGCACTGTCAGCAACACGTTCGCCGCCTGCTCGCCCCCCATCACCGAGATCCGCGCATTGGGCCACGCCCACAAGAACCGCGGCGAATAGGCTCGACCGCACATCGCATAGTTGCCCGCCCCGAATGACCCACCGATCACGACCGTGAATTTTGGTACCGCCGCGGTCGCCACCGCCGTCACCATCTTTGCCCCGTGTTTCGCGATCCCCTCGTGCTCGTACTTTTCGCCCACCATGAACCCCGTGATGTTCTGCAGGAACACCAGCGGAATCTTCCGCTTCGCACACAGCTCAATGAAGTGCGCCCCCTTCTGCGCGGACTCCGAAAATAAGATCCCGTTGTTCGCCACGATCCCCACCGGGTATCCCTCGATGCGCGCGAATCCGCAGATCAACGACGCTCCGTACCGTTGCTTGAACTCGTGGAACCGACTCCCATCGACGATCCGGGCGATCACCTCTTTCACGTCGTACTGCCGTCGTGCCGACGCTGGGATCACCCCATACAGCTCACTCGGGTCGTAGGCCGGCGCCTCCGGATCCGACAGCTCCCACGGCAACGGCGCCGGCTCGGCGCCCAGGTTCGCCACCGCCGACCGCACCATCGCCAGTGCCTCCGCATCGTCCTCCGCAAAGTGGTCGGCGACCCCTGATTCCTCCGTGTGCACCCGCGCTCCTCCCAACTCCTCGGCCGAGATATCCTCGCCCGTCGCCGCCTTCACCAGTGGCGGCCCGCCCAAGAAGATCGTCCCCGTCCCCTTCACGATGATCGACTCGTCGCTCATCGCCGGCACATACGCTCCGCCAGCGGTGCACGAGCCCATCACCGCCGCGATCTGCGCAATCCC